>Ga0208303_1000980_pt1 | contig 11585 bp, 12 predicted proteins | sample CB_VirMetaG_2_FD_184537 | JGI IMG/M metagenome (GOLD analysis project Ga0208303, IMG submission 184537) | Freshwater to marine saline gradient viral communities from Chesapeake Bay - CB_1504_2 Viral MetaG (SPAdes) (version 4) | ecosystem: Environmental > Aquatic > Marine > Coastal | place: USA... | reverse complement strand
TAAAGTTTTTATTTCTTTATTCATATTATCAATTTTATTAAATAAAGTTTTCATTCTTTCTGCACAAACCTTCTCATGGTATGATATTCTAATACCATTGTGATCTTCTAGGTTAGATCTTTGTGATACTTTTTTATTAGGCATCCTCACCTTTTACCTCGTTACAAAAATAAGTTACATACAATTTTTCTTCGTTAAATTTTTCTTCGTTTTCATTAACAATTTGAACAGTTGATAATGAACCTGCTTTAACACAATCACTCCAGGAATTAAATTCTACTGGTGATACTGCTGTATTAGTACACATTCCAGTTATTGCTGAACAGATAGTGTAAGCTAATACAAACTTCATAGCTATGGTTTAGTTGGAAAAGTAACAGCATTAACTTCATCTAGTGTAGTTAATCCATTAGTTAAATCTCTTAATGCTTGTCTGTATGTAGACATTTCAGTTGTTAAAGTATTGTCAGATAATGCAAGATAATCAGTAGCAGTTAAAAGACTATTTCTTTTTTGTCTTAAATCTGCCATTGCTCTATCAAATGCACCATTAGAATATGCTAATTCTTCTGCATCTCTTTGTGCTTCTTCTTCTGCTGTAAAAGGAACTATGTTCCCATTTATATTGTGATGTCTAGCCATAATTATTTATACTCCATTGTTAATTGTTAAGCAATGCTTTTCAAGCATTAAATTCTAAGCAATACCATAAAGGCAAATATCTCCAGCATCTATATTTCCTGAAGTCATTTGAAATCTAATGGCATTTACTGCTGAAACAGTATTTCCGTACCCAGATACAAATGGATTTACTGAATAAGCATTTCCATGCATATGTTGAGTATTAGAAATAAAATGTTTAACAAATGTTGTACTGCTTGGATTAAAAAGTAATAATTTTCCAGATATACTAGAATCATTATTTGTGTCTGTTCCTAAATCTAAACCTTGAAAACCAGTTCCTTGTGCTAAATCGTATGCAGTTTTATATGTTAAACTTGCTTCACTATTATTTTCTGCATGAACTGGTGCAAAAAATGTTGTTGTTTTTGCAACATTATAATTAGAACCACTATCTGTACTCATATTAAAAGTAAATTGTGAATTTGCTGATGGGTGAATATTATTATATGTAAATACATACTCCTTATAAGTATCATCTAGCACCACACCATCTGTACCATCAACAAAAGATAAAGTAGCAGATGAACTAGCTGTTAGCTTTTTAATAAACGTCATGCTACCTAAAGAAGTAATGCTACCAAAAGATGTTGCGTTAGATACTGCTTTGTTATTTAATTTTATAAGTGCCATTAACTATCCTTTATTCCGTAGAGTTTAATTTTACCAGAATCTATGTTGCCTGTACTCATCTTGAATTGAATAGCATTTATTGCTGATGTAGTATTAAAATATCCACCAAGAAAATTATTATTTTGTGGAGTGCTTCCACTACTATCTTGGTCTGAACGACTAACATTAGTTGACATAAAATGTTTTACAAAAGTTGTGCTTGATGGAGAATAGATGGAAAGTTCACCAGCACTTGATTTACTTGCATTATCTCCACTTCCACCAAGTATAAGTCTTTGAAATCCAGTTCCATTAGCTAAATCTCCACCAGCATTATAAGTAAGAGATGTACTACTGTCATTTTCATAATGATTAGCATAAAAATATGTTGAAGTTATTGCAACTCCATAACTACTTCCACTATTTATAGAGCCTTGAAATAAAACTTGATAAGAATTTGCTGAACCATGTAAATTAATAAACTCAAACTTATAAATAGGATATGTGCTATCCAAAACTACTCCATCAGTTCCATGTACGAATGACAATGTTGCAGAACTACTAGCAGTTAAAGTTTTAATAGGTACTAGGCTTCCCTCTGCTAATCCTGTAGAGGTTACAGCACTTATGCTATTGTTGTTATATTTAACTAATCCCATATAATTTTATTACTCCACTATCTATGTTGCCTGATGCCATCTTGAATTGAACTGCGTTAATTACTGATGTTGTATTACTATAACCAGCTATAAATCTTTGCATAGCAACACTAGAGCCTGTATCACAACCATTTACTAAAAAATGTTTTACAAAAACTGAACTACTAGGATTAAAGAGTTGTAAAGTTCCACTTCCACATTCGTCATTTCCATTTCCTATATTTACTGTTCTTTGAAAAGCTGTACCTTGTGCTTGGTCGCTACTTCCTTCATATTCTAGTGCAGTATAACTATCATCTTCGTAGTGATAAGTTCTAAAATATGTAGAGGTTATTGTTGTGTTATAATTACTACCACCATCTGTTGATAGTTGAAAAGTAAAATAACCTGAAGTAGCTGGGTGTATGTTTATAAACTTAAACACATAAGAATCATAAGTAGAATCTATGCCAGATGTAAAAGATATATTAGCTGAACTTGATGCAGTTTGCTCTGATATTAAAGTCATACCACCACCACTAATACTTGATGGTAATGCAGTTATATTTGCAAGGGAGGAGTTGTTGGCAAGGTTGATAGCCATTGATTAAACTCCTATTAGTGCTTTAACTTCTTCTTCGGATAATCCTAAGTCTAGTAACTTTTGTTTGCCAGATGCTTTTTTAGTTATTGCGTTTGTTTCTGCGTTTGCAATTTCAGTTTCAACAGTTGGTATCATTGCTTCTATGTCAGCTTTAGGTATTGGTGTTGTTTCTTCATGCCATTCTATTTCACAAGTTTTAATATCATTACCTCTTACAACTACCTTTGCGTTAGGATTTATTTTTAATATTGCTTCTATAATCATCCTGCTATCTCCATTAAAGTTATTGTAGATGCTCCTTCAGAACCACCCATTTGAACAGATGTTGTTCCAGATGCTTGTTTATTATTAAATTGAGTTTTATATGTAATTTCAGAACTAGATGATGGAGAATCTAATTCAACTATAGTTACTGAAAAGTGAAGTCTTGAGGCATCATTTGTATCTCCTAAACTTAATGATTGTCTTATTTCAGTAGCATCTCTAAAAAGTTTTAAACCAATTTGAGTTGAGCCATTTACTCTAGTATTAGTATGATTAGCAATAACAAGAATTTTATTACTTGTTGAAGATGGAGTTATGTTTGCTGTTAAACCTGTGTCTGCAAATGTTGCACTTGTGCTATCAGTTTGTGTAGAATATTCAGCAGTAACAACTTGTAAAACTTTTCCACCAGTACCACTTGCTAACTTAGCACTTGTAATAGCACCATCTGCAATCTTAGCAGTAGTAACTGTATTATCTGATGGAACTCCTAAGTCTAAAACATTACCTAGTATCTGAATAAAATCTATTACATCACCAGTAACTAAGTTTGAAGCAAAGGTAATTGTTGAACCACTAACTGTGAATGAACTTGTTGGTGCTTGTAAAATACCATTCAAACTAACTAGCATATGGTTAGCACTTTCTGGAGATACATTAACTCCACCTACTTGCATAGTGTATGCTGCTTGACCATTTACAACACTTATTGCATCACAAACTTGGAAGTTTCCTATTACTGGTGTCTTACCTATATATGCCATTTATTCCTTAGGGTTGTCTGTTTTAATTTGTTGTATTCTAGCTTTCCAATTATCTATACCATCATCATATATTTCTTCAAGTTGGCTTTCCCAAGAACCATATAAAGATTTTCTTGTAGCAATTATTTGTTGATTGTTCTCATAAGTTTGTGCTTGTGATTCTAATGCGTCTAACTGTGCGTCAGTAGGTTTAGCAATATCTAAATTCCATTCTTTGATATAAGCACCTTGACCATCATCTTGAAGTTTTACATCATTTAAGAAATCTACTTCTGAATTTACATATAATTTTATTTTTGTACTTAGTTGTGCCATAATTTATTAAACTCCTATTAATTTGTATCCAGAAAAAACAGTACAGTATCTTCCAGCTTGTAATCCTTCTGTACCACCTTCATTGTGTCTTATTCTCATTGTAATTTCATCTCCAGCACTTAAATCCATTATTCCAGAAACAGCTGCACTATTTCCAATTGAAGCATTAATTTGATTAGCTACAAATAATCCATTATCTCCTGTAGCACCCAAAAAAACTGAAACATTAAAATAAGTTGTTGCTCCCCAAGAAGCATCTGCTCTAACACTAGCAGAAATATAATATTTTCCACCTTCTCCTGCTGGTACTGTAAATGTATTAGATGCAAAAGCATTATCAGTATCAAATATTTCTGTATCTAAAGTAACTATTGTAGTTGTATCACTATCAATATTTTGTCCACTAGATTGGTATGCAGCAAAAGCTGGAGTGTTAGTTCCACCAGCACTAGCAAATGTGTTATCTCCTCTTAGAAATGTAGTTGCGTCTTTTGTACCTGTAGCAGATAAGTCGGCTAATCCAATAGTTCCATCTTGGATGTCATCACCACTTAGAGGAATTGCTGTTGGTTTGTTTCCTATAAAAGGCATTTATTCTCCTATGAACTTATTGCGTCAACTGTTGATACCCAAACGTCTAAAGATGAAGCTGTGTCTGATATTACTTTTAAAGCATCACCAGATTGAACAACAAACTTTGCTCCACCATCTAAAACTTGTAATGATGAACCACTTGGTATTGGTGCATCTTTAACTAAATAAATATCGTTTGAACCATCATTAATATAAACTGATGCTACTACAGCTGATGCTGTTACGTTTGAAACTGAAATACCTACAACAGTATCATAACTGTCTGCTGTAAATAAAGTTGCAGCAGATGTTCCTACATCATTGCTTGTGTATCTTCTAAAGTTCTGTGCCATGTATACTCCTTATTATAAAGCTATCGCCATTGCAATAGCAAATCCATTAGTTGCAAAATTACTTGTGTCTACTGATTCTACATTATTCCATGCAGAACCATCCCAATATTTAAGTACATTACCAGTAGTATTGAAATATAATGCTCCATCAATTAATGCATCTCCATCATTATCTAATGTAGGATCGCTGGCTTTTGGACCAAGATACCTATCGTCAAAATTATCGTATGCTAATTCTGCAGCAGCTTGAGCAGTTTGAGCAGCAGTAGCAGATGTAGCAGCATTACTAGCTTGAGTGGTTGCTGTACTTGCAGATGTAGCAGCATTAGTCTCAGACGTTGATGCGTTTGAAGCAGACGTTGAAGCAGCACTAGCAGATGATGCAGCATTAGTTTCACTTGTTCCAGCATTAGTCTCACTAGTTGCAGCATTGGTAGCAGATGTCGCAGATGCTGTAGCAGAGTTTGCAGAGTTGGTAGCTGAAGTAGCTGATGCAGTAGCAGAGTTTGCAGAGTTAGTTGCACTCGTTGCAGCATCAGTTGCTGGAGCATCCCAAGTTGAACCATTGTAAAATCTAATATCATTGTCTGTAGAATTGTAGTACATCGCACCTTCAACAAGAGCATTACCATCATTGTCTAAAGTTGGATCACTTGCTTTAGTTCCTAAAAATCTGTCATCAAAACTGTCAAAACTATTAGCTGCATTAGTAGCAGATGTTGCAGCATTTGTTTCAGATGTTGCTGAGTTAGTTTCAGAAGTTGCTGCATTGGTTGCTGATGTTGCTGCAGCAGTTGCTGAGTTAGCAGCATTCGTAGCAGAAGTTGTAGCACTAGCTGCGTCTACCAATAAATCCCATTTAGCACTATCTGTATTAGTTGTTAGAGGTTCAACACCAGATGATGTGTGACCAGTATTACATAAAAATATATTATTTGTTGATGTGTCTTTTACAATATCTCTAGCAGCATAAGTAGTTGATGCAGACCAATCACCTTTAAAAGTTCCTAGTTCTTGCGATACAACTAATTCACCATTGTCATCAAATCCAAAAATTTTACCAGCTCTATCAGTTGAACCTACAGCAAACTCTGTTGAAGTCATTGTGTTTGTTCTTGATAATTTAATTGATCTATCTATTTCTTCTTGCAACTGTTGAATTGCCATCATAGATCTGTCTAATCCTTCTTCGTGAGATTCAGCAGGGAATGGATCGTTTGCAATATAATCGATTGCTTGTGTTTGTGGTGATGCTCTTCTTATTACAACTGTTTCTGTAGCACTTGGAATGTTACCTGCTGTGAATACAATAGTTCCACCAGAAGCAGAACCTGCACCTGTAACTGTGTAGTGAGTAGTTAATGTCTTAACTGTTTCAGTTGCTGAAGCATCTCTAATAATAACTTGAATATCTGCGTCTGCAAAAATTTTAAAAGTATAGTTGAAAGTATCTAGTGTACCATTACCAGAGTAGGAGTTCTTTACTGTAGTGCTAGATATTGTCATATTGTCTTTCTCTATATTAAATTCTTGTCTTGTTGTCTACATTATTTAGATGTGTCTGGCAAATCAGAGTTATCAATCAAATATTGTAAAATGTTAGTTATACCTAACATATTTTGATAAGGTGCAATAGCTTTTAATTTATAAAGTGATTGTTTACTAAAATCATATTCATCATCAGCTATTGATGTACCTACACTTGTTAATGCACCCCAACCTTTTTCAAATAATCTATAAGTAGGGTTTCCTGTAACTAAATTTATATCTAATCCAGATGATCTATAATTAAATAAAGGTTCTGATCCAAAAGGATCTCTTATTGTGTCTATAAAAGTTGGTAATAAAGTAGAATAAGTTGATCTTTGAAATGCTGCCTTTCCTATTGATGGAAGTGATAATCTTTTATCTAAAAAATCTTGTTTTTCTTCTGGAGATTTTCCTAATGCTTGTATGTGAGTTTGTGCAGTATAAACAAGTCCAGCAATAAATGTAGATGTCATAGCACTAGCAAATGCAGTAAAATCTCTCATGTGCATACCATGTAATAATTGTTTAGAATAAGCTGTAATAACAAAATTTCTAAATTGAAGTACAGTTTTTCCTAACGTACCATCAGTTCCAATAAATAACATCTCTCCATAGTTATTTTCTTGAACCACTCTTCTTATATGTCTACTCATATATAAAGACATTTTATTTGCTAAGTCTTGATCTTCCCATTTATCTATATTAAATCTTCTAATTTTTCTTCCAGTTAATCCACCTTCTATAAAAGTGGCATTTTTTTTTATACTTTCAAATACACTTTTTAGTTCGCTATCGCTGAAACCAATATTTCTATATCTTTTTAAAACAGAATCAGTTACTTTTAATCTTCCTGTTGCATACATTGCAAGTTTATCAAATGAAGTAATTGCAGCTAATCTTCTTGATGCCATATCTACTGCATGAAAACCAGAAAAATCAGATGTAATTCTAGCAGCAACATCTAATGTTTTTTCTATTTTACCAACTTTTGTAGTTACGCCAGCAAAATCATCTGTTCTATTTATTGTGCTATCTACAAGTCTATTAGATCCAGTACCACTAACTAATGTTTCAATTTCATCAAGAAACTCATTACTTAATTTTCCATTTTTTGCTCTTGATAAAATTTTTCTAAACTCTGGCATATATTTTATCATTCCTCTTAAACCAGCAGTAGCAATAACATTACCCATTTCTGGTATTTGAGAAAAACCTACTTGGTTAAATACATTTACATAATTATATTTTCTTAAATTCCTTGCAACAGTAGCACCTAATCCTTGAATATCTTTTTCTGTAGGTATTCCAATTATATTTTTATAAATTGTATCTAAAGTATTTAACTCTATTGCTTTTCTTTTTTTACCTACTGGTGTGCTATATTTTTTTGCAATTTCTGGAATTTCATAACTTTGTTTAACTTTGTTTAAAATTTTTGTGTAATCTTGTCTTGATTTTATTCCTATTTTTGCAAGAGCAATTTGACCAGACATTTGCTCAATATAAGATCCCATTAAACCTTCTGTATTGTTATCTAATAAATCTGTAAATTTAATTTTAAATCCATCAATAGTTTCTTCATAATTTTCATCAAAAGATGCTCTTCTTCTTAACCTAGGAACAGCAGTAGCTTTACCTTTTCCTGGCTTTAATAATGCTTGAACTAAATCTTCTATTTCTCCAGCATCTAAGTCTGCATAATCTTTAATTAAATTTCTTAATTCATCTGCATCATTTGTATATAAAAGTCTATCAATAGAAAAACCATCACCAAACTTATTAGTATTTACAACTTTATAAATATGTTTTGCTATTCTTAATCCATCTACATCAGATAAATCCTGCGAACCTCTAACTAATGAATTTTTTAAAAAGTTAATTAATTTATTGTATGGTATTTTTTCTTGCATTTCTTGCATTCTACCAATTGACCATTTTCTAGGAAAATAATTTGGATTATCTAATACTTCTGCTGCACCTTCTACACCTTCTTTTTTTAAATCATCTAATATTTTTTTTAATACTTTTCTTGTAGCTAAAGCTCCTTCAGCAACACCAGGAACATCAATAATTTCTCCTCTTACTGCACGAGAAACTAAATTAGAAAACTCTAAACGATCTTGAATAACATATTTGCTTACAAACTTTTTACCTTTAACTTCTTTCATAAATTTTTCAAAAGCAGGTGCATAGTTTTTATAAAACAAAGTTTCTGTAGTCATTGCATAGTTGTGTTTAACAAGATCAGCAGTAATAATTGATCTTGATGAATCAACATTACCCACAGCTTCTTCTGCAAATTTTTCAGACATTGATCTCATAAAAGGAGATTCTGATCTTCTTAATACAGATGATTTGTCACCTCTAAATTTTGCAAAACCAACATTAGGAGTTATGTCTAATCTATCAAAAAAATTAACAATTACATCGTCTACTTGTTGTTCTGGTAAAACATTTAAAGAATACTCAACTGCTTTTAAATCCTTATTAATATCTTTATATGCTGCTTGATTTGTTGCCTGTTCAGTTTCAAATTTTCTTTTTAAACCTTGTAAATTTATTCTTAACTCTTCTAGTTCTTGTTTTTTTAATTCTGATATACTCTTTCTTTGAAAGTTAGTTCCTGCTGCTCTAAATACATATCCCGGATTTTTAAAGTTAATAAAATCACTACTTCTTTCATCTAAAGAAATAATTTTTTCTTTATTATCTACTTTTACTTTTACAGATCTTCCAGAGCTACTAACACTTACAACTTTTCTTTTTACTTTTCTTCCAGCATCATCAAAAAATTCTATTGAATCTCCAGCTACAAATTTCTTAGGAATAGATAAATCAATTTCACCAACATCACTTTTAATAGTTGGTTTAATTTCACCTACATCACTTTTAATAGTTGGTTTAGTAACGCCTAATTTTATTTGTTTTTCTACATTATTTAATTCTAATTCTAATTTTTTTAAATAACTATTTACATCTGTTTCAATTATAGAGCCACCCTCTCTAACTTGTTGTTTTATATCTTGAATTTCATTTATTATGTCTTGTTGCCTATTTTCTAATTTTATTGATCCAACTTCTTTATTGTTTTTAATACTTGTAACTATTTCTGTTTCTGCTTTAGAATAAACATTTTTACTTGTTGGTTTAATACTTCCTTGTGTTGGCAATAATTCATCTACTTCATCTACATATATTGATGGAGTTACAGGTTTATCTGGACCAAAATACTTTTCACCTTTTTCTGTTAATTTATATCCATCATTTTTAAGATTAGTTTTTTCTATAGATTTTCCTAACTCTTTAGATTTAGCATCAAAATCATTTATGTATGAATTTTTTGGTCCCATAAATCTAGTCAAACCAGATGTAATTGCACCACCCATAATTGCAGCATAACCTATTTCTTCTACATCTCTTGTTGGATCATTTAAAACAACAGGTGCTGTAATTAAAGATGCTTGACCAGCACCCACTAAACCAGAACGAAAATATTTAGAATATCTTGCTGCTTTGTTTGCGTATATAAAGGGTCTAGCAAAACCAAAAGTTACTGCGTCTGCAACTAATGCTGTAGGATCTAGTATTGCAGCTCCCAATCTTAATGCTGTACCTGTAAATCCTAGTGTTGATAATTTTTTATTTGCTTCTTGTGAATCTAATATTCTTTGTTTAATTTGATATGCTTGACCTAGCGAAGTAGCGTTAGAAAATTCTTCCCAATATTGAGGATCAATATCTTTACTTAGTTCATCAAAAGTTTCATCATCTAATCTAAAATCATAATTAGGTTCTAATTCTGGTCTTGAATATGATTTAAGTAATGAGGGTAATATTTGTTCTTGTTGTATAGCAAGACTAATACCTTCACCTATTGTAATTTTATTGGCTTCGTTTTCTTCTTGTAAAATTTTTTCATCATCAATACTAAGATAATCTGTACTTAGTATTAAATCTAAATTTGTACCTTCAGCCATACTAAGATCCTGTTATATTAAAACCACTTGTTTCAAATTCTTCTTTAGCTTTAATTTTTCTTTCTTGTGATTCTATAGTTTCTTTTTTAAGTAAAGATAATCCTTCAGATTCTCTTTTTTGATTAAGTAAAAACAAATCTTTTGCATAATAAATCATGGGATTATTATCGTTATCATAAACTGTAGATTCATCTAATCTTGATCTTATTTCAAATATACCACCATCATTATATCTTAAATAAAAATCATCTGGATCTTCATCTGTCATTTTATTTTTAATAATATATTCTTTCATTGGTTGAACTTGATCTAATCCACCAATAGATTTAAAAGAATCTATATTTCTTTTCATGTAAGCATAACCATCTATTATTTCTAAATTTTTATCTAAATCTGATATAACTCTTTTTTGTGCTATTTTTGGATCTATATTACTTGCAACATACATGTCAAAAAGTTTGTTAGCATAACCTTTTACTTCTCCAATATTTGTTGCTTTAGTATCTTTAAAATCAGTTTCTATTAATGAAAGAGTTCTATTTCTTGCTTTTGATGCTCCAGTAAAAACAGCCTTGTCATAATTCATTTGAATATTTTTTGCATTTTTAATTGCATCAAAATCATTTAATCCAAGCATTTGCTTTGAAACAATTATGTTTTGAAAAAATATTTCTTGTTCATCTGTTGTATAAAGATTTAATCTTCCTAATTGATCTGCTGCTTCTGCTGTTTTAACAGCTTGAATTAAAACATCTGGAATATCAGTAGGTGAATCAAAAGTTGTAGCTGATCCAGAAGTAAATCCAGCTTCTATTGTTTCTTGAAGAGTAGGAGATAATAAACCTGCTTTAGAAAATACTTCATCAACAACTCTAAATGTATTGACTTCATTTAAATTATTTTTTGCAGCTTGATTAAATAAAAGATTATCTGTTGCATTTAATATTTTTTTATCTGTAGTATTTTTTATTGGTTCACCAATTAAAGGATTTTTTCCATTTAATATTTGCTGAACACCAAAACCTGTAGCATCATATTCTTCTTTTTGTTTTTCTATCTTAATGATTTTTTTTTGTACATCGTCATTATCTATACTTTTTGATTGTTTTAATATATTTGTAGCTGTAGCAAAATCATTTCTTGTTAAAGCTGAATCAACTTCAAATAATTCAGCATTAGCTTTAATTTTATTTGTTTCTTCTTTTAACCATGCTTCACCCATTAAAAACATATCACCATGTTCTTTAGCTAAATTAATTTGGTTTTTTAATTTA
>Ga0208303_1000979_pt1 | contig 11601 bp, 17 predicted proteins | sample CB_VirMetaG_2_FD_184537 | JGI IMG/M metagenome (GOLD analysis project Ga0208303, IMG submission 184537) | Freshwater to marine saline gradient viral communities from Chesapeake Bay - CB_1504_2 Viral MetaG (SPAdes) (version 4) | ecosystem: Environmental > Aquatic > Marine > Coastal | place: USA... | reverse complement strand
ATCGGCGTACTCTATCGCCAAGATGGACAACGGCCTGTTTTGGTTAGCGCGCGACGACCGAGGTGACGGTATGGTCTACCGCGCTAACGGCTACACCGGCCAACGCATCTCGACCCACGCTGTCGAGTGGCAGATCCAGCAGTACGGTGACTTATCGGACGCTATCGGATACACCTACCAGCAAGACGGCCACAGCTTTTATGTACTGGTTTTCCCTAGTGCTAATACCACTTGGGTGTACGACGTGGCCACGCAAGCTTGGCACGAACGGGCAGGCTGGAACAACGGGCAGTTCACCCGCCACCGAGGCAACTGCCAAGTATTCTTTAACACCCAAGTTATCTTAGGTGACTTCGAGAACGCCAAACTTTACGCCTTGCGTCAAGACGTTTACGCCGATGACACGCACCCGCAGCGCTGGTTGCGCTCGTGGCGAGCGCTTCCTACCGGCGTTAACAACTACAACGAAACCGCGCAACACAGCTTGCAACTAAACTGCGAGACAGGTGTCGGGCTAAACTCGGGTCAAGGATTTGACCCACAAGTGATGCTTAGATGGTCCGATGACGGTGGCCACACTTGGTCTTACGAGCATTGGCGCAGCATGGGGCGGTTGGGTAATTTTGGTTTTAGAACCTTTTGGCGCAGGCTTGGCATGACCGACAAGCTGCGTGACCGTGTGTACGAGATCAGTGGCACCGACCCCGTTAAGATCGCCATCGTCGGCGCCGAATTATCTCTGACCGCAACGAGTTCGTAATGGCTGTTGCGCCCAACTCCACGCAAATTGTCGCGCCTCGGGTCGAGCTTATCGACCCCCGCACCGGGCTTATGTCGCGGGAATGGTATCGGTTTTTCTATAACTTATACGAAACAGCAGGCGCAGGCGAAGGCATTGTTCCCGTTAGCCGTGGCGGTACAGGCACAAACGTCATCCCCGCCGCCGGGCGCTTGTTGATCGGTAACGGCGCAGGCTACTCGGTTAACCCGCTGATTGGCGGTGCTGGCATTACTGTCTTAAACGCACCGGGCAACATCACGCTCGTTAACGACGGCGTGACGTCTTTTTCAACAGGCACAACAGGGTTAACCCCAAGCACAGCAACAACAGGCGACGTTACGCTTGCAGGGACGCTCGTGGTGGCCAACGGCGGCACGGGGGCTACCGATGCAGCAGGCGCTCGTGCAAACCTCTCAGCGGCCGTTCTGGGGCTTAATGACGATATAACCAGCATGACGGCCTTAACCGGTGGCGTAGAAACGCCGACGTACATACAGATGGACGTCACTGCTACCGAGACACCAGCCGCAGGCAAGTTTGCCTACAACCCCACAGACCAGACGCTCGACTTGGGTATGGATTATGGTGTGGTGCAACAAATCGGGCAAGAGCAGTACGCTCGGGTGGGCAACACGACAGGCGTGACGATACCCAACGGCACGGTCGTGGGGTTTGCAGGTGCTACAACTGACGCTTTACTGGTCGAGCCGTATTTGGCTAACGGCGTACAATCCAGTCTGTACATTCTTGGCGTGATGACCCATGACTTGCCGGACTCAGGGCAAAAAGGCTACTGCACGACATTCGGATTTGTACGGGGTCTGGACACCAGCGCATTTGCCGTGGGCGACGTTCTTTACGCATCGCCGACTGTAACTGGGGCGTTTACCAACGTCAAACCCACTGCGCCGGATAATGTTATTGTGCTTGCGGCTTGCATTGTCTCAGACGCCACAGACGGCGTTGTATTTGTCCGCCCCACCATCGAGCAAGTGCAATACTACGCAGTAATACTTAAAACCACTAACCAATCACCCTTAGTAATTAACACTGAGTACTTGCTGACTTTTGATTCGATTCAGCTCGGCAACGGTGTCACCATTGGCACACCTACTTCTAGAATCGTCGTGCCAGAATCAGGTTTGTACCAGTTTGATGCGCCAATACAATTAACAAGTGGCAATTCTTCGACTAAAAACGTGTGGATTTGGTTTAAAAAGAACGGTGTGGTTATACCAAATTCAGCCAGATTAGTGACAACCGACATCAATAACGGTTACATTCCAATTACGCTTAACCAAACTATTTCTTTAGCGGCCAACGATTACGTTGAAATGGCTTTTGCAGCCGATGATACTAACGTAACAGTTAGCACCGTAGCCGCTACGGCGTTTGCGCCTGCGGCGCCGGCCATCGTGCTGTCAGTAACTCAGGTGCAACAATAAACGGGAAAGCGTAAAATGGACTCGCAAGCTGTGTTTGATTGGATTGTTGGTATAGGCGGCGCCGTTGTTGGCTGGGCCTTAAAAATGATCTGGGAAGCGATTAAAGATATGCGTACAGACATCAAAGACCTAGACAAGCAGATGCACGAGGACTTTGTGCGCCGCGATGATTTTAAAGAATCAGTGCGTGAGATTAAGGACGACATGCGGGCGGGCTTTAACAAGGTAGACGCCACGCTAGGGCTGATATTTAAGAAGTTAGACGAGCGCAACGAAAGGAAGACGCCGTGACTGCGTTAGATTCACTACGAATCGCCTTTAACGATACTTTTCGGCTGCCCCCTGCGGCAACCGATTGGTTGCTGATGTTGTTTGAGGCAGCGCAATTGTTTGACGACTGCGCTGACCGGGACCCTATCAAACGCGGTGAACTTAATTCGGTTATCTGGGCGACGCTAGTAGCGATGCCCGCTAACCCGTTTTACCAAGCGCACCAAGTACAATTAAGCACACTGCTCGGAAATTTTATTTTGAAATGGCAAGCGTCTGACATTGCCGAGCGCAAGAAGATGCACGACGAGGTGTCTTTTGTTTGGCGCGCTGGGTACTACGATGTGGTATTGGGGGTCGTTACATTGTGCCACGGCCCCGCAGTTGCGCATGATTTGGCAATTAACGTCATGCAGCTGTATGGCGAAAAATACGAAGATTACTTAAAGGAGTTCGGGCATGCCTGATCCAGTTACCGGAATCACTGCCGGCGCTTCGCTGATCGGCGGCGTTATGAGTTCGTCAGCTGCGGGCAGCGCCGCAAGCGCACAAGCCAACGCCGCTCGTGAAGCGGGGGCGCTACAAGCTGCGTCAGCCCGTGAGTCATTAGACTTTCAGCGGCAGATGTATAACCAGCAACGCGCTGACATTGCGCCCTACCGTCAGGCAGGGTTAACCGCGCAGAATCAACTACTGACGCTTTTAGGTCTTGCGCCTACCGCCGATACGATGGCCGCGCCCACCACATTTGACGAGGCGGGCTACAACCGCGCGTTAGACGCTTACTACGCGGGGCAGGGCGGTGCGGGCGGTGCAGGCGCCGGCACGTTTACGCCGGGCTACTACCAAGACAGCGGGCAAGAAAGCGGCGGGCAAGTGTATATCGAGCCGACGTTTGTGCCTGGTCGTGGTGGGGCGGCTGGTGCTGGCGGCGGGATGGCCATGCCAACCCGTGAGCAGTTCACCACAACAATGCCAGTCGATCAGTTGCGTGTTGACCAAGCGTCGCCTGACTTTGGTCGGTATGCGCGTGACTTCAGTATGCAAGATTTTGAACAAGATCCCGGCTATGCGTTTCGCATGTCCGAAGGTCTTAAAGCCCTTGACCGTCAAGCGGCTGCCCGTGGCGGTCTAATCTCTGGGTCAGCGTTAAAAGGTGCGCAACGGTTTGGCCAAGCGTTGGGTTCGCAAGAGTACGGCAGCGCTTTCGACCGCTACCAGATTAACCGTGCCAACCAGCTTAATCCGTTGCTGAACATCACCGGCTACGGCCAAACATCAACTAACACCCTTGGCGGGTTAGGCTCGCAGTTTGCGTCGAACGCTGCCAACACCATGGCCGCTGGTAGCGCTGCGCAAGCCAATGCTTTAGGCGCTGCGGGTCAAGCACGGGCGTCAGGTTACGTCGGGCAAGCCAACGCACTAAACGCCGCGCTAGGTAACATCACTGATATAGCAGGGCAGTATAAGGCGGGGCAAATAAACGCTAGTCCTTACGGGCCTTCAGGGTCGCCGTCTATATATGGCACCGGCCCTATAACTCGCACTAATGTTTACTCTGGGGAATAGCATGGCTCTAGTTAACCCAAACATCGCTTTAGCCGGCGTTCCGATGCAGGTGCCTAACTTTTTAGGTATGCAACAGACCGCCGCTGCCACACAAAATACGTTAGCCCGCACCGGCATCATGCAAGAAGAAGCGGCTAGGGAAAGCGAAAGCGCAGAGTACAACACCGCGCTTGCGCGGTCTAAGGATGCGCTGCGTTTTGTAAACACGCCCGAGCAATACATGGCTTGGACTGACGCTAGTTTTAGCGACCCGGTGTTAGGTAGCCAACTAAGCCGTTTAGGTTTAACGCCAGACAGTGTTAAATCGTCTGCGTTAAAACAATTCCAACAGCCTGGTGGTTTTCAAAACGTCATGCAAATGTCGGCGGCTAACATCGACCAGTTGGCGGGCATCATGGGTGGCCGCGCTAGTGACATCGCCAAGCAACAACAGACAGCGGCGGCTAATGCTAGACAAGCAGCAATTGGCGCGCGGATAAGTGAACTTATGGGCGGCGGCGCTGCGCCTACCACCATGGCGCAACCCGTACCACCACCAGTCAATACGTTGGCCACACCTGCACGCGGCCTTGGCGCTAACGCGTTAAATGCGCCGCCTATGTCAGCAGCGGAAGAAATAGCGCAGACGTACGCTGCGCCTACTGCTGCCGCACCAATGGTTGCGGCTGCGCCTTTGACTGCAACGTCTTCTAACGCTGAGTTAGAAACACTACGCGCGCAATCAGTTGGCTTAAGACGGGAGGCCGCGCTTACCGGCGATAAACGTTTTTCGGATGCTGCTGACCAGATAGATGAAATAATAGCTACTGTCGAACCGGCTAAAGCAGGTTCCTTATCTAGCGAATCTCAAGCTTTTGATTTATTAAAGCAAAGCGGTTACCCCGGCGACTTTAGGCAATACAAAGAAGACTTTGCGGGCTTTGAGTTTAAACCAGACGCTAACGGCGTACTTTTCAAAATTAACAGGCTGACCGGCGTTGCCTCACCTGTTGAAATGAAAGGAGGTAAGCCTTTAACACCCGAACAAGAAGCCAAAGCCGCGCCGAGTGTAGACGATTTATCTACGCCGTTGGCTCAAACAAACCTTTTTAAAACGCCGCAAAAAGGTGACAGAGTTACCGAAGACGAGCGTAAGGGCGCGGCAGCGTTACAGCGCGTACTTAGCGCATCGGATCAAATTGCGGGGGTTACAGCGAAAAACGCCAGTGCTGCGGCGCCTGGCGCGGGTGAAATGGTTGCGGGAATTTTGCCCTTGTGGGATTCAGCGTCTTCTGAAATACAAAACTGGGCGCGGCCAATAGACCGCCAGATCGTATCCGCTGCGCAGCGCGACATGATCGACGCGCTGTTGTTTTTAGCCACGGGCGCTGCCTACAATAAGGAACAGTTGCAAGGGCAGACGGATTCTTATCTACCTAAATACACAGACAAATCAAAAAAAGTCCTTGACGCCAAACGCACGCGTTTGATTGAATTGATCCAAGGTGCAAGAGCTAGGGCTGGTGGGGCTTGGACGCCTGAATTAGATGCTAAAGTTCAAAACCTAATTGAAACTAGTTTTCCCGACGCAAGCACTAGCGATATCCCGCCGCCGCCCGAAGGAGCAGACGATGAATTTAAACGTCTTTGGCCAAAGATGACCCCCGAGGATAGAAAATTATGGCAGAAATGACACTTGAGCAACAGCGGGCACTTGCACTTGCCCGCGCCCGTGAACGCGTAGCAGCTTCGCAAAGCGACGCGGCCCCCGTTGTTCGTACCCCCGAGTGGGCGCAAGAGTCACCCAATTTGTATAAGGCTGCCTCTACCGCGCGCGACGTGCTGGGGCCTGCGGTAGAATTTGCGTTGCCCGTTGCAGGCGCGGTTATCGGTGCGGGCGGAACGATACCTACTGGGCCCGGCGCGTTGGTCGGAGGCGCGGCGGGGGCGGGCTTAGGTGGGGGTTTAGCCGGCGAACTTTTATACCAAGCTGACTTGGCTCTTGGGCGGCGTGAACCCCGTTCAGTAATGGAAACTGTAACCGAACCGTTAAGCAACATTGGTTATACTGCGGCTACCGAGTTGGCGGTGCCGGGTGTAATTGGTTACGCTGGTAAAAAAATCGGCGGGATGGTTGATGTGTTTCGCGGCCCCAGCCGTGCCGACATTCGTGCGCGTGACATTCTGCAACAAACACTACAAAACAAAAACATATCCGGCGTTGAACCAATGCGTAATTTGCTACGCAATGCGCCAGAAGGTTTAACAGCCCGACAAGCAGGCGCGCCGTTAGACCAATCGGTTTTTCAAGCGTTAGGTGGACGCGCCGAAAAGCAGTTAGATTACATAGATGTTTTTAAAAATAGATACTCTAATTTAGTCGACGAAGACGTTGCAAATTTGGCTTCTTTGGCTGGCGGCCGTTCTGCTACTGAAATTCGCGCCGCGCAAGACGCAGCCAAAACAGAATTAAATTTAGCAACCGGCCCTCAACGCGAAGCAGCGCTTGACAGAGCTAATGTAGTTGGCCGATTGGAACCAACGCTGCGCGCCGAAGCCAGTGTGCTTGAAAAGGCAGCGGAAGACGCTGTCGATCAAGCGCGCCGTGTTGAAATTGCCAAACAAAAAGCCGCTGTCCGTGCTAACCAGACTGACCCAAATGTTTGGTCGCAACAATACGAAGATTACCTGCGTCAGGGTATACCTGAAATAGCCGAACGTGTACAACAACAAGCCGCGCAAGGTTCGCTTGAGTTTGGCCAAGCTGCTCGCATGGCGTCAAGTGCCGCCGATAGTTTAGCCAACGCCGGGCTAAAACCTTTAGACGGCAAAGCGCTTTCGGCACAAATTCGTGCGCTAGCCAAAGACCCAAGATTTGCAACCTCGGAGCGCAGCATTGCGCTTAATCGTGTAGCCGCAGACATTGATGAGTGGACAAACAATCAAGGCATTATTGACGCGGCTGCATTAGACGCCATCCGCATGAACTCCGTAAACAGCATTTTTCAATCAACAAATTTGTTACCAAAAGCTAAAGCAAAAGCCGTGGCTAAAACTATGAACGACATTCGCCCATTGCTGATCGACGCCGTTGAAAACTCTGGCGGCGCTGGCTATCGCAAGTACCTTGAAAATTACGCTAACGGTATGCGGGAGATTGAAAAACAACAGTTATTAGGTACCGCATTTGAAACTTACAAAAAAAGCCCTAAACGATTTATAGAATTAGTGGAAGGCAACGCACCTAAGTTAGTTGAAAAAGCCTTAGGCTACAAGAATTACGACATTGAAACATTACTCGATGGCGATACATTGGCGACGCTGCGTAATGTCGCAGAAAACGCCAAGTTAACAAGTCGCTCAAAAGAATTAACCGAAGACGCGGCCGAAGGATTAGAAAAAATACTAAGACAAAATTTGCCGTTATTTCGTTTGCCTTTTTTAAGCGTCAAAAGCACAATTGGTAATGAGATCATAGCTAATCTTGAACGCAAGATCGGCGCCAAAACGATGGATCGCATAGCTCAAGCGTACAAGTCTGGGCAAAGCGCTGACGAATTGCTTGGTAAGCTGACATCATATGAACGTTTTCAAGTTGCCACAGCTATTAACGACCCAAAAATCAATCAGTTTGCACGGTCAAGCACGGCGTTTGGCGCGCCTCAAGTACTCGAAACGGCTAATAAATTATTGTCGCAACCGCCTGAAAATCAAAACCAACTAGCGAGGTAAGTTATGATAGGCGCAATCTTACCGGTTGTCGGTACACTGATCGACAAGCTGTTTCCTGACAAGCAAGCGGCTGACGAAGCCAAGATCAAGATGATGGAGCTTGCGCAAAAGGGCGAGCTTGCGCAGTTAGATGCGCAAATGCAGTTGGCCATGGGCCAGATCGAAACCAACAAAATCGAAGCCGCAAGCACTGACCCGTTTCGTGCTGGGTGGCGCCCCATGGCAGGCTGGGCGTGTTCGCTTGGGCTGTTCTATGAGTTCTTGTTGCGCCCTATTCTGCCATGGCTAGTCGGTCTGACGGGCGCTGAAGTGGCGCCCATGCCCAGCGTTGACATCGACCAGTTGATGATCTTGCTTGGCGGCCTGCTTGGGTTAGGTAGCCTGCGCAGTTTCGAGCGTGTAAAAGGAAAAGCTTAATGGATTGGACCAAGTACCCCAACTTCACTGAAGAAGAATTCAAGTGCAAGCACTGCGGCAAGGCTGAAATGAACGCTGCATTCATGGGTAAGCTCCAGCACCTGCGCAATGCTTACGGCAAACCGATGGTCATCACGTCTGGCTACCGTTGCCCAGACCATCCGATTGAAGCCGCTAAGGCCACGCCTGGCGCTCACGCTTCTGGCCAAGCCTGTGACATTGGCGCCCAAGGCACTGACGCTTACAACTTGCTTAAGCTTGCCTTTGCGTTAGACTTTACCGGCATCGGTGTGCAACAAAAAGGTGGCGGGCGCTTTATCCATCTGGACACCTTGCGCAACCCGCCACGACCTAACGTCTGGTCTTACTGATCGCAGCCGTGTTCGTAATCGCGCATCGGTAAGCTCTTGTAATATTCCCACTTGGTTTTAACCGCAGGGTCTTCTGACGGGGGTGTCCAGCCCAGACGTCGGAAGGTGGCGAGCACATCGGTCTGCGCTGCCGTCTTGTAGATCATGTCATCTTGCTCGTTCATTTGTATGCCTTATAGAAACGATGGCACCAATCGCATAGTCCATCAAATAAAGTGCTGCTAACCTGCCCACAGGCGTCGCAGGGTTTGTGTATGCCACGTCGTATAACGGGCTGTGGCGGTCGCTCAACTATCTGCCTTATCTTGTCTATCAGTTTGCGTAACATTGGTCTGCTCCTTACCATACCAACCAGGGTTCTTTTTCGCTAGGCATGTACTGCAAATGGCGCGGTAAGCCTTTCCTCTTTTCACCGTCTGCATGTCACTCGTCTGTTTGTATCTCGCGCACCCGAAGCAATACTTCTCTGCCATCTTTGTGTCTCACTTTGTTGCCGTAACGGCTAGGGTTGTTAAAAATGTCTGTACTACCGGGGCGAGGCGCAACTTGCGCCAAGCTAAACCCCCGATATGGTCGTGACGACACTAGCTTCTTTGTCGTTTCGTTGGTCTTCATGGTGTCTCCTTTCAATCTCACGGTTGATGTACCATCGGGCCTTCTCTAGGTCTTCGACGCCGCCTTTCAGATCCGCGCGCCAAATATATTTCATGGCATTGCCCAAGCAAAAATTCATGTGCTCGGTAATCTGTATGCACTCCACGCCCGACGGGTGTTCGGTGTAATGCTTAGGGTGATTGACTGGATCGTTCATACTCGTCGGGCCTCTTTCAGTAAGTCGATACGTTCACGGGTCTGGCGCAACATGCAGTAGCGCTGGTGCAGGCGTTGCAGGATAGAGACGCGCTTGGCGCCCTGCAATTCATCTTCCAACATGCCCTTAAGCTCATCTTCAGTCAGACTGCTTAGTTTTTGATTTAGGCTTCGCCATGTGTCTTTCAATTTTGTTCTCCAAGTCGTGAATAATAGACGTCAATCGGTCAACCGAGCGTTGCGCCGCGTTAAGTTGCCGAGTCGCAATGCCGTGGTGTAGTTTTGCTGCTTTTAGTTTGGCCTTCCATAGGTTTACCAGTTTCATTTCAGTTCCTCAAGCGCGATGTCTGACAAGGCGCGCTTGTCGTTAAGGGCTGACCAAATGCGCTCGTCAATCGTGCCAGTGGTCAGTAGCAGGTAAACCCAGACGGCATGGCGCTGACCGCTACGGTGCAACCGCCCGACCGTTTGCTCGAATAGCTCCAGACTCCACGGCAGTGACACAAAGACCATCCGGCAACCGCCGTGTTGCAGGTTAAGCCCGTGGCCTGCGCTCTTGGGGTGGATGAGTAGCAGTGGTACTGATCCTGCATTCCATCGCTCGATGGCGTTGGGGTCATCCAGTGTGACTGCCTGTGGATAGCGTCGCTTAAGTTCATCGAGTTCTTCCTGGTAGTTGTACACCACAATGGTATTCGCTCTTTGATTTTCTTGCCACACATCATCTAGCATATCGAACTTATGCCCCGACATCCAGATGGCGCGCTTGGTCGTCGTAAACTTGCCGGGCTTGCTTGGGTTGGCTTGCGTTGTGCTGTCGTAGACAAACCCTGACGCCATCTGCTGAAGCTTACCCGTAACCACAGCAGCGTTAGCGGCCACGGCCACGGCCGTGCCAAACTGCACCATGAAGTCACGCTTCATCATCTTGTACTCGTCCATCGGCATGACGCACGGCATCTTAATGACGTTCAGTGGCGGCAGCTTGTCCTTGTAGTCGCCTGCGTCTAACAGGTAAGTCGCCGGTTTGATCTGCGCCATGACTTGTTGTAGCGCCCCCGGTCTGGCGAACCACTCGCCGTACTCAGGGTTTAACAGCACAAAGTAGCGCTGCATGAAGGCGCCCTTGGCGCGCCCGAGCAAGGACTGGTCTACGATCTTGCACTGCCCGAAGGTGTCTTCCAACCCGTTGGACGTAAACGATCCGGTCAAGCCCCAGCGTATGTTGACGTCCTTAATCATCTTCTCTAGGGCCTTGAAGCGTTTGCCACTTGGGTTCTTTAGCTTGGTCAGCTCATCGAACACCACGCCATCAAACGTGAAGGCCTGCTCGGACAACCACTGCAAGTTGTCGTAGTTGGTGACGTACACGTCAGCGGGTGCGGCAAGCGCGGCTTGGCGTTGCTTAGGTGTGCCGGTGATGACACTGATAGACAAGTCGGGCGCCCACTTGGGTAACTCCACTGGCCAGACATCAGTGACCACACGCTTAGGCGCCACAACCAGCCACCGGTCGACGATCTTGTCTCGCAAAGCGTCACGCATGGCTGTAAGCGTGAGCGCTGTCTTGCCGGCACCCACGGGTGCGAGAATCATTGCCCGTGATGTGGCGTACAAGAAGTCAGCGGCCACTTCTTGATAGTCTCTAAGCTTCATGTCAGTTGCACTCGGTGTTACAGATACCATTGAAGCAACAGGTACTACAGTTGTAGGTGCGCCCGTCGATGGTGTACGAGCTGTAGGTGCATGATGCGTACGCCACAACAGGTGCGGTGGCCATCACAAAAGCAATCAGTAAGTGTTTCATTGTTGTTCCTTTACCCAGTTATCTATCTGTTCATACGTCCACAGCACAGCGTGGCGTTGGTTCAATGCGGTCATGTCCGCCGCAAAAAGTTTCTGCAACGGCGCTAGTCTGCCGCCCTTAGTCTTTAGTTCTACAAACCACGTCGACCCGTCTGGCAAGCAAGCGATTCGGTCAGCCACACCACGTTGGGCTGGGGATTTGAACTTCCACGTCTTGCCACCCATGGTCGCGACTGCCCAGCAAAAATATTTCTCTACATCACGTTCCAAAATTTTCATAATGATACCATTGTCAAAAAGTTTTGCACAAGTCTTAAAAACAGTGTACACTAAAATTTCAAACAATCAAATAAAGGAAACTAAAATGTTAGACATTCAACTTAAACAAATCGTGCAATTGTCGCAGATGCTGGACAAGTGG
>Ga0208303_1000978_pt1 | contig 11616 bp, 19 predicted proteins | sample CB_VirMetaG_2_FD_184537 | JGI IMG/M metagenome (GOLD analysis project Ga0208303, IMG submission 184537) | Freshwater to marine saline gradient viral communities from Chesapeake Bay - CB_1504_2 Viral MetaG (SPAdes) (version 4) | ecosystem: Environmental > Aquatic > Marine > Coastal | place: USA... | reverse complement strand
TAAAAGCTTTTTATTTAAAAGTTCCGAGTTGTTGAAGTATTCCATCTCCAGTAAGTTGTCATGTTTTTTACCAATCATTTTACAAATATATTAATATTCCTTAAATATCCTTTCTAATTTAGCATAAACACCATTTAAAAAACAACTACTACAAGATGTCATTTCTCTTCTTTCATTAAATACTCTATTAAATATTTGTAAAATTTCTGCTTGAACTTTAGATGTAACAGTATTTTTTGGCTTAGAAAACAATTCGTTTAAATAATTGTATTCATTCTCTGTCAAACAATTTGGCTTTTGATAAGGAAAGATATGGTTTAATGTTTTTTTACGATCATCACATCCACAGTCTTCACCTAATGCCCATTTGGCTAGTTTATCAATACCAGTAGACTTAGTAATCTTTTCTATAGTATCACCTACTCCACTGCTTTTTTCTTCGTGGTTCTTGACCCAATCTTTGTACTCCTTAGTTCTTTTGTCTATTCCTTTCATAATCTTTATTTTTATAATCTTCGTAATCTTCTTTAAATAATTCTTTTAATTCGTCTTTACTTTTCTTTAGTGTTTTAAATATTGATACCCAACTGATTTTTGTTTCTTTTGCTATTTTCCTTATTGACATATCTGTATCTCTATATAGCTTAAAAAGTGTTTTATCATACCAACCCCAGTTTTCAATATGATTATCAATTAAAGAACAAAAATCCGAATAACCTATTTCGTCATCCATTTCTGAATTGTACGGTATTTGCTCGTAATTGTTTTCATCATCAATTCTAACTTTATTAATTTTCTTTTTAGCATTATAATATTGAAAGTAAAGACTACGGAGAGTAAAAAAAACATATCCTCGACTAACAACACCTTTTTGAATAATTTTTTTCTCATCTGTATACTTATATAAAGTTAAATACATCTCTTGTACAAAATCTTCAGCTAGATCAAACTCACCAAAGGAATGCATTATATCTACCCACTCATCGTGTCTCTCACTTACCTTGTTTAACCAAGATCCTGATTTTCCCATACTATTGATATACTTATTATTCCTAATAAACATTGTAAAGTTATTTCTTGTCCATCATCATAATATTCTTTATTATACAATGCTCCTATAACAAAACCAAATATTGGGCTTATTATTATTTCTGCTTTATAATTTAATCCTATTATTACAAAACAAAAAGCAATAATTCCTAAAAATATAAATCCTTCTATCAAAATATTAAATTTGTTTTTTGTTCGTCATTTAAAACATCTTTTTCCATGTGTAAAAAACCAGTATTATTAACTTTCATTTTTAATCTTATTGGTTCTTCATAAGGAGTAGGTCTACCACCTGTTTCGTTTTCTTTTACTTTTAAAACATATAATAGTGAATAAAGCCAATCCGTACTGTGGTTAGTATATCTATGAACACATATTACATCATCGGCTCTATTTCCCCATTTACCTCCACCTTCTACATCTCCCATAGATAAAGGTTTTGATAAATTAGAATACTCATGATTTGCTGGATGAGTTCTTCTTAAAGCTTCAGTAACACCATGAGCATTTAAATATAAAGAAACATTATTCTGTTTAGCAAACATTCTAAATTCGCTTGCAACTTGATAATCATATTCGTGTCCTCCTACAACTTTCAACAAATTGTAGTCTTTAGCTAAACTATTATAAGGATCAACTAATAATGCATCATAATTCCAGGCTTCTTTAATGGATTCAGATTCTTTAAGTAATTGCTTGTAAGTATATAGATCCTCAACGTCTATTATTTTAAAATGTTTATCACACCATTCTATAGCTTTATCTATTTCTATATCGGAAGCTATATTTATCGCTTTATTCATTTTAAATTCAATAACTTTTCTAACTATACTTTGTGGCGTATTTTCAGAACTCCATATTAAAAATCTTAAATTATGTTTAATAGCCCACACTACAAATAAATAAATAATAATAGTAGTTTTTCCAACATTAGCATGGCCAATCAGTAGATTGAAATTACCTTTCTTAAACCTAAGATACTCATCAATCTCAGGTATATCAATACCTAGTCCTTCCTTTACTCTTCCATATTTAACATCAAGTATTTTATCTTTTATTATTTTTGCTTGAGCAATCATTAAAAAGGTAAATCTGCAGACACTTCTCTATCTGGTTGCTGTGCTGAATTAGTTACTTCTTGTTCTGTCTTACTAATTTTCCATCCATTAATAGAATTAAAATACTTAGTTTCACCTTGTGGATTTACCCAAGCTCTACCTCTTAAATTTATTCCAATTTCAACAAAATCTCCTGCTCCGAACTGTGATAGGTAGTCTATACTATCGTTAGTAAATTCTACACAAATAGTTTGAGGATATTGAGAACTTAAATCTGTTTCTAAAATAAGATTTGCCTTTTTCATTCTCTCTGTAATTTGTACAGCTTTTTGAATTTCTTTAATTTTTCCAGTAATTTCCATAGTTTTTAATTTAAAAGTTGTTTTTCAGTTTGTGATTCAATAGTATATTTTGATTTTATATTTTCAACACTACCTCCAGTTAAAATATATTCTTTAGCTTTTTTAAAAGCTTCTGAATCTGGTTTTAAAATAGGTTTTAACTTTGGTTTAGCAGGATAGTTTGGTTTTTGAGTTAATCCATTACCACTAGCTAAATTAGCATCATCATCTACTGCTTGTAAAGCTAGTAAAGATCCTAAAGTATATCTTCTATAATAAGTTATTTGTGATCCCATTTTTTGTGGATCATTTAATGCTGCTAACTTAATTGAACTATAAACAGCGCCAGTGCCATCTAAACATATGATCTTTGTATATACTGAGTCTTCTTCAATTGGTTGCAATAGAAGTAATCTGTGTTTCTCTAAATACGGTTGTAGTTGTTGTATTAAAGAGTTTATATCAAAATATTTAGATTTAAAAAAAGGATTTTTAGCATCTTTACTAATACCACCTAACTCTAGTTGTAGTTCAAATAATTTTTCGTTGATACTTTTTGTTTTGCTCATCTTTAAGTAATTTGTTTTTTAAGTTGTTTAATTTGTTCTTTTAGTTCTAAAATCTCACCTTCTAATCTAGAAACCTTAACTTCAGCTTGTTCTTTTTTCATGATTTCATAAAATGTTCTACTCATAATTATTTTGTTTTAAACAAATATATAACAAATTTTAATATAAAAACAAAAAAAGGTAGAAAATTAATCCTACCTCTTTCTACCAAAACAAAACAAAACAAAAATCTATATAAGTTTTTTTAATTTTATTGAATAATTTTTAATCATATCATTTAATTCATCATTAGAAAACTTAACTAATATTCTACTTAAACATTCTAATTCATTAGATAATTCTATTCCTAACATTTTAGAAAACTTATATTGTTCTCCATACCTAAAAACATTACAACCTACACATTGTGGTTTTACATTACGTTCGTCCCATCTAATTGAATAGTGTTTCCTACTCATAAAATGGCCTGCTTGTATTTCTTTCCAATGTAATTTTTTCTCGCAAGTAATACAAACACAAAAACCATCAGAATCAGCATTACTCAATCTAATCCATTGACTAAATACAATATCTAATTTCTTAACTAGACTACTTCTAGATGGTTTCTTAATTTTAGGCATCTAAATGGTGTAATAACTCTTTGCCAATAACTTCATCAATGCCTTTTATTTGCTTATAAATATATTTACTATCAGATTTAACTTTAGTTTTTTCAGCTTTTAAAGAATCTATACCTAAGTTAGTGTATTGAATAGCATCTAATTCTAAAAGTAAATCTGTTCTAGACTTTACAGATAAATTAAAATCTTTTGCTATTTTTTCTGCTAAATCTCTAATTGTTTTTTCTTCTTGTGACATTAATTTTTAAAAAAAATATTTATATTATTATTAATACTTTACCACTACCCACCAAATTTACAATGTTTTTTACAAACAAGTAAACTTTTAGAACTGTAAGTTATTTACAAGATATAAACAACCTTTACCGGTGTTTGTTATTACCCATTATCTTTTCAGCTCCTCTTGAGCCAAAGTAACCAATAAAAACTATTTGTAGTAAGTCTTTTACTGTTTCTAGTTCTTCTAATTGTAATGACCAACCAATTATAAACGATATTGTAAGAAATGCCAAAGTTAATGGTCTTACGTTCTGAGCTAACCAACTTGTAGACTTGGAATCAGCTACCCACCTTTTGGTGATGCCATCCATTTCAGTACGCTCTAGTTCTAGTTTTTTAAGTGCAAGTTCTTTATCTTCTTTAGACATATCAGAACCTCCTATAATAGCCTGTATAACGCTTCCTACAGCCGTATCTCCTGCTATTGAACCAACTACGTTAGGAATCTTTTTTAATAGAAACTGACCTACTTTTGTATCTTTGAATTTTTTCTTGTCCATAACGTGTTTCCAACTGTATTAGTAAGTCCAGATGACGTTAGGTGATTTGTTTTCGTCAGAATCAACGTGGATGAAGTTGTTAGCGATTCCGATACGGTTAAATCCTGCATCTTGCAATGCTGTAATGATAATCCATCTTTCTCGTGAACCCGAACAGGAAATGTCTGCTGCTTTACCCTTGAGATGGGCAGAGTCAATTGGCTTCTTTCCAAGCCTTCTGTAGATTTCAATATTATGCTCTTGTGTTCTGTAGCCGCTATTGATTTTAAATGGGATGTCTGCCATATGTCTTGCATCATCAAGCATTGAAAGAAAGTTAGCATCCATATTGATCCCACTATTAGGTAGATCAGGCGAATCAAATTCATCTAGTGTAAAGTATTTCATTTGCGTTTAAAGTTTTGCTTAATGTCTTTAATCTCGTTTTGTAGTATTTCAAACTTTAAGTCAATTTCTTTTTCGCTTATTTTTTGAGGTGGTAATGTCTTGGCTTCTTCAACTTCTATTTCTAGAATCGCAATCTTACTATTTAATGTATAATAACTTCCTACTAATGAAATTATCATTGTTACAATCATTACTATATTAGCTAGGGATAAAGAAAAGTCTGCTTTCCCATCGCCATCTATATCTACTTTCGCCATTATTTTTTTAGTGCTTTTATTATCTGTATAATTGTAAACGCAAAGGTTGCAATCAAGACTAAAGTTTGGAGGTAAGGATTTATTTCAGAGATGCTTATTGCCAATGCTGAGATGTTTATTCCGTATATTCCAAAAATCTTTAAGTCTTCCATTTTATTCGTTGTAAAGAGCGGTTACTTCTCCGCTGTCTAATACTCTATTAAATATTCTTACTTGGTCTAATTTTCCATCAAGATAAAAGAAGTTTCCTCCTGCTGCATTAGCATTATATGCACCTAATAAATTAAGTCCAGTATCATTTGCTGCAGGAGCATTATCTACATCATTATTACTCGCTACTTCAACTCCATTAACATAAATTATTGCAGCTTTACCGCCAACAAGCGTAGAACTTTTAGTACAAACAATGTTATACCAATTTCCTGTTGCAACAACCCCTGCATTTGTACTTAAAGTATTAGCTCCACCCTTAAAATCTAAACTACCATTAGCCATTGCATTAACATAAACTCTATAATTAATCTGTAAAGTAATTAAAGAGTCGTAATCTGACAAGGTGTCAAAATTTACCCAAAAAGATAAAGTAAAATTATTATTTCTATCTACTCCAGTTGGCAGACTAATAAGACTACTACTCCCATTAAACACCGCAGCTTTATCTATATACCCTGAAGCATAAGTAACATTACTTGCAGTACCATTATAATTACCTTCGGCATCGTTAGCATTATCTTCAAACTTATATAAAGCTAATTCACTTGAGTCTCCAAATGGGTTAGTTGCGTTTCTTGTTACATATGGCAGAGCTTCCTCGGCAAATGCCATATAGATGTGTGTTTCTCCGCTTCCATTAGTGTTTGCGTAGTTTTGATTTAAAACAAACCCTGAAGATGTAAATTGTATTCCACGGAGTGTATTGCCAGTAACTTCTAACGATGATGATTCAGCGAAAAGGACAGTATCATTTTCATAAGGAACAGTTCCTGTTTCTCTTTTATTATCATACATCATCCAGTTTCTACCTGTAGTAGTTGATTTTATCATCACAAATGCTGGTCTAAACCCTAAATTTACAGGCACATCTGTAGCTCCACCCCCAACATAAGACCCTATCTTAGAAAAGCCATCTACTGAATGAAAGCAGTAGGCAACATAAGACTGTCCACTAACAGAAATTCCACTACCTAAAGAAAAAGTTGTTGAGGTTGGTGCTGTATTATTCCAAAAAGTATTATTTGTTTCTTCTGCACTTGTTTCATTTAACCTTAATGCTCTATCTGTTTGATTTGTTAAAGCTGATGAATTTACAAACCAAGAGTCAGTAAAACTTGTTGTTTTTACAATTACTAAATCAGGGGTTGAATTAAGTCCGTGCCCAGCGGTAAGTGTTGATGCATCTGATGTAAATGTTGAAATACTAAACCCTGCATCTACATTAGCAGACACTTGACTTGTTATTGTACCATATGTATTGCTTACTGCTGCACCTCCTGCTTTCCAATTCCAAGCTACGTATGTTTCACTACTATTATTAATTCCATTATAGGAACCCATATTAAAACCATTAGCACTAAAAGAAGTAACCGCAGTTGTTTCGTTAAATTGAGAATTGGTAAGATTAGTATATATTTGTTGAGTGCTACCTCTAACAGAATCTTGTAAATAGTGGTTTTCAGTACCATCACGCCTTTTTATCCAAGTAAAATCAGGTTGAAATCCTACACTTGTTATAGCTTGTGTACTACTATTACCTGTATATAAAACAGAATTAAAATAACTAGTAGGCACTATAGTAGGCACACAGTAAACCTCATTGTAAAGCGATGCTACTTGAGTAGCGTTTAAAGCTGAAGAGAATATTCTTACTTGGTCTATTTGTCCTGTGAAAAAGTCTGTGTCAGTAGTACCATCTCCTCCAATGCTTGTAGGCTCTGAATTAGAAAATGAAGTTATGGAATTAGAGGCGGTTTCAGCACTGCCATTATTTATATAAATTTTGGCACTTGTAGAATCAACAGTAACTGCTATATGATTCCATTGATTTAAAGTTATTGTACCAGCACTATTAAAAACTAAAGTGCTACCACTACTACCCCTTAGTAAAAAACGAATTGTGTTATCACTCATTATTTCAATAAGATTCCAATAAAAAGTTGAATCATTACGATACCCTATAATAGCTTCCTGACTAGCCGAAGATGGTTTTACCCATATAGAAATTGTTTGCGCACCGCCAAATGTATTTAAAGGACTTGATGTTCCTAAACTAATAACACTACTACTCCCATTAAACTCCGCAGCATTTCCAAACTTACCTTGTACGTTAAAGTTTACGTCTGTAGCTGCACCGTTGTAAGTGTCCTTCTCATCCGCAGCAGTTGACATCTTGTAGTAGGCTACGTTTGTAGTAGGATAGTCATTGGTGTTGGTAGTACAAGAGCCACCTGCGGCAGCATCGTTTGAATTTATTAATCTCTTAGAGAGCATATTATTCTATTTCAGGTGAAAAACTATAAGAGTATTTTTTTACATCTAAATACGTTTCTAACGCATTAATTTCTTCTTCAAATGTGTCTGATTTTGTAATAACGTCTAAGCGTTCTGCTGCTATCGCTTCAGGTATATCAACAGCTCTTTCTGCTTTTCTTATAACATACCAATCAGTTGGTTTTAATAAACTTCCTGCTTGTGATTTAATGCTTGATATTTTTTCAGCTTTTAAGGCATCTACATCGTAAACAGGTTTGGTTTCTCCTGTTGGTTCTCTATCGTCTCCTAGTACTTCGTAAGTAGCATCAAAGTCAATGTCAATTACAGCGTATGTGAATATTTTCTTTTTCTTATTGAATGCCAAAGAACCTAGCTTTTGGCTTTGAGAATCGTATGCAGGTGTAACAACATCGTAAAGACCGTAATCTGAATGTTTAGCACGTCTAAAGTTTAGGTGCAATCCATTTTCATCTGTCCAAGTCTGTGGAATACTTCTGTAAGTTTTGATGTTTCCATCTATTTCTATTGCTTTCATCTTATTGTGCTTTTGAGATTGATAACCAGTAGTCTCCGCTTCCTGCTACTACTATTTGAATTAAATTAGAAACTGTTCCGTCATAAGTTCCTGCTACAATTTTACTTCCTGCTGGAAAAGTAGGTACAAAGTCACCTGTAAGAATTAAATCCTTAACCATTCCTACTCCTACGTTTGTAAAAGTAAATGTAGAATCTGCTGTTATTGTTTTAGTAAATACTTGAGCAGAAGAAAAATCTACAGCCAAAGCTGCAACTGCTGCCGAAGTTTTAAATTCAGTTCCTAGCTTTGCATAAGTGATGCCATCGTCTGCCAATGAAATAGTTACGTTGCCGTCTGGTGAATCTCTTACGATTGGTGCTGTAGCGGTTATTGAATTTACATCACCTGCATCGTCATCGTATAATTCAGTAAAGTTGTCATTCACTTTATCGAATGCCGATCTTAACGGATCGCCCGTCCCATCGTTAGCAGTAGTTCCTATATTAATTACTTGTTTAGCCATTATTTATTTTTTAATATTATGTTTGATCTGCTCTGTATAATGTTGAATCACTTGTTACTAATGTTGAGTCTCCTGTAATACCATCACAAACAGGGTAAATCTTACCCCAAGAATTTGCTGCATTTCTTAAACCAAACCAACTTTCACAATATATTATTCCAAAATTCATATTGTTTTTTTATTGTATAGGATAAATATTTCCCCATCCATTAGTGGAATTTGTATTTCCAAACCAACTTATAGAATATATTATTCCAAAATTCATATTTTTGTCTTATCTATACTATAACAATAATTTTTTTCGCTTTTTGTTATATATTCTTTTTTAAGGTATTGAATTAACCTTTTAACGTTTTTCTCTTTTGGTTTGTACGATCTTTTTATAAAACCCATCCTTCAAAACTTGCGTCTTTGTCAGGGTATACATCCGAATTTGCATTGGTGTAATACTCTGGAAATTTAGTTGATGCATTAAAGCTCATATATTCAATGAATCTTTCAGTATAATACTGAGCAATATTTCTTTCTTTTTCCATTAAGAAATCAACCTCGTCTTTTTCAACGTTTTGTGAGTTCTCGCTATTATGCTTATAGATGCCCTTATTTGCGATTGTATATGCTGCAAAGGGTAAGTACTCAACCATTGCCCAATGTATCAGCATAGGCTTTATATAGTCCGTTACAAGGCTTAAATAGTCTCCAGCTAATGTGCTACCTTCAATATCTGCTTCTATTTTATTAAATAAGTCGCTTCCTAGATAATTCTGAATGTGAATATCTTGTGCTATTTTTATATATTGAATAAACTTGTCAGTATCCACCCCACCGTTTACCGATGTGAATTTAACTAAGTCTTTTCTTGTTATGAATAATCCTTGTGCCATATTATTTATTTACAAATCCTTGATTTGGCATATCAACTGGTCTAGTCGCTACCTTTTTATCGTTTGTTTCAGGTTTAAAACCTTCCTTCTTAGCTTGATTTACACTTACCTCAGCGTTTGGATTTCCAACATCAGGAGTTACGCCTTCTGCTTTTGCCATATACGTTTTACGCATCCAGAAATGATGACAAGCACCACCGCCTTTGTAAAGCCAAAGATCATAAGTAGCTGCTCCACCTTTACCCCAACCTGCATTTACAGGTTTTTTGCTCATTTGTTGTATATCTTCTTTTCTGTATATTTTTTTAGCGGATACCATTTTCTTGCAAAATTCTCTGCTATTAGATTGAGTTCTTAATGGTGCATATTGATAGCGAACTCTAAATTTTACTCCTTCTTTGTTTTCGCCATCTTGTTCACTTTTGGCATTTGACCTTGCGCTACCTGTAGAAGCTAAACCAATCATTTTGTCTAAAGCTTCTTCTTGGTCATAATCAACTGGTCTTTCATCTACTAAATCCCATTCTTCTAAATTTTCATCTTCGCCAAACTCTTCAAGTAGTTCAAACATTTCGTTATCTTCAAACGACTGCTCCTCCTTAGACATTTTAACGCCTGTTTCCTGCTCCCTAGCTTCGTCAGTGATGGCATTATCGGTTTCTATAAATTCCAGCGGCTGAGACGTCTTAAAATACAATTTAAGGCTAATACCATTAACAGCTAGTATGTCATCCATTGCATCAGTGATTAAATCCTGATATGGTTTAATAGTAACGTTGTTAAATAGTAGTGAAGCAGTTTTTATTTCGTCTGCGTTGTTTCCTAGTCCAGAATTACCATCTCTAATACCTAAAAGTAATGGCGAAGTAATACGGTGTGACACCATAAGCTTACCAGTACATTCATTTGAAAGGTATTCGTAATGAGCAGGAGCATCATTTAAAGGAACGTCATCAATTGTTGTTTTGCTTTCTGCATTGTTGTTAAAAGCAATAATAACCTTTTCGCCTCTTGCACCTGATAGCTTGTGCATTACATCAGATTTAATCTGAAGTTGTTTTTCCCTATCTGGTACACCGTTATTAAAATTGACTACTTTAGTTCCGCTAAAACCATTTTGTACATCATTGATAAGGTAGTCTGATATTTCGTTTTCTAGTTCTGCGTAAGCTAACCCCCCCTGATAATCTACAGGAGCGTAGTAATCATATCCAGAAACGTATCTTTTTATAATTTTTATTTCAGATTCCTTTCCGTTACCAAATCCAAAAGAAGCAATTCTCAAAGGCTTATCATTTGGCTTTAATTTAGACCAATCGTGAAAATAATAATAAGCTTCAATATCTCCATCTTCATTACATTTTTCAGCTCTTAAAGTTTGTCTTGGAAAGTGTTCTGATTTTACAACCTCACCATCTTTGTAAAGAACTTGAAATGATGCTTCCCCTAGTAGTTTTAAATCTAAGGAAATCTTTCTTAAACATTCATTACTAAATATTGATCTTAAAGCTGCATACTCATCTGGCTTGGAACTGCTGTTTAAAGCATCTACTCCCTTACCATATATCATTTGACTAACTCCGTTTATAATTGCGTTATTAGTCGTTGAATTGGTGTATAAATCAATTAAATAAGAATAGTAATCGTTATCTTCACCATAATTGACCCATTGACGTTTCTTGTCTTCCGTAATCTTAGGTCTATTGTATGATGCTAAATTAACTATGTGTAAATTATCCATTATGCGAAAATAAATTCATTATCTGTGTCGTTCGATACATACTCGTTATTGTTTACTGTGTAATCAGCAACAACTTGATTAGTACAAAATATTTTATCTTTAAATATTACATCAGTTCCAGAAAGAATTGTTAGTATGTAAAAAATATCTTGTTTTACTGGAAATACTGCGTTGTATCTATTGTAATATAGTTCTTGAGTTATTCCTGTAGTTGCTTGGCTGTATACTTGTTTGTTTGTTGATTCGTTTAAAATCTTTACAGTATAAGAAGAACCACTTGTATATTCACGTGGTATGAAATCAATGTTTTGTGCTGATCCGCTTTCTTGTAGTATAATCATATATATACAATAATATTTTATTGTTTTTGTTATTTATAAGACAAAAAAAAGAGGGCATA
>Ga0208303_1000972_pt1 | contig 11659 bp, 8 predicted proteins | sample CB_VirMetaG_2_FD_184537 | JGI IMG/M metagenome (GOLD analysis project Ga0208303, IMG submission 184537) | Freshwater to marine saline gradient viral communities from Chesapeake Bay - CB_1504_2 Viral MetaG (SPAdes) (version 4) | ecosystem: Environmental > Aquatic > Marine > Coastal | place: USA... | reverse complement strand
TTGCGGATTATGAATTTGCTGATCTAATCGATCAACAAGACAAAGTAAGACTCTTAATCGATCCAACTTCATCTTATGCTCAAGCCGCTGCTATGGCAATGGGAAGAGCTATGGATGATGTGATCATTTCTGCTGCACTAGGTACTGCGTTTACTGGTGAGACAGGATCAACTAGCCAAGCCAATACGAATCAAATCGTACATGGTTCTGCTGGTTTAACTATTACTAAATTAAGACAAGCTAAAGAAACTCTTGATTTGGGAAGTGTAGATCCATCTATACCAAGACACATCATAGTATCTCCGAAGCAGATCACTGATCTTTTAGGAACAACTGAGGTTACAAGTTCTGATTTCAACACAGTCAAAGCATTGGCTAATGGTGAAATTAACTCGTTCCTTGGTTTTAACTTTATTGTATCAAACAGACTAGCATTATCTGGTTCAACTAGATCATGTATAGCTTACGCACAAGATGGAATCGCACTTGCGGTTGGCAAAGATGTCAATGCAAGAATAGACGAAAGAAGCGACAAGTCTTATGCCACTCAAGTGTACTACTGCATGAGCATTGGTGCTACTAGAATGGAAGAAGCTAAAGTTGTTGAAGTACAAGCAACAGAATCATAATAGGAGGATATAAATTATGGCGAATGTAAATACAGACATTGTAACTAACTTTGTTGCAGTTCCTCAAGTTAAAAACAGCTCACAGCAATTACATGGTGTAAAAAGAATTGCACAAGGTACTATTGCTTTAGCTGCTGGAGACTTGTCGGCAGGTGATACAGTTATGTTAGCACCTGTTCCAACTAATGCTAGTATATCTTCAATCAAATTGTTTAATGACGATTTAGATTCTGGAACTACTAACACTACAGATGTTGGATTATACTCAACAGCTATTGCTGCGGTTGATGATGATGCTTATGCTTCTGCAATTACTGACCTTAGAGGTGCAGTAACTGTCGGAACTGAAGTAGCGTTTGAAGCTAGAAACATTAACAAAATGGGACAGAAAGTTTGGCAAGATGCTGGACAATCTTCTGATCCTGGTGGGTACTACTATGTTGCATTAACTTTTGATGCTGCTGGTGATACTGCTGGTGATTTAAGTTTTGTTATTGAGTACACAGTAGACTAATAAATAGATATTAGGTGGGGAGTAATCCCCACCTTTTTATGAAAAAGATTCAAGATTTAAAAACTGTACTACACTTTAAAAAAGATAATTATGTGTACAGATATGTGTTAGTAGATAGGTTTAAACATGATACTAAATATCATAATGGCTTTGACACTAAAGAAGAGAGAACAACAGAAGAAATTTTTGCTTTAGAAAAAGATAGACAGATAAGGCGAAAGTATATTATAAGGAACTGATATGGCATCAACAGTGGACATTTGTAATGGAGCATTAAATCAACTAGGTGCAACAACTATCCTTTCACTTACAGAAGATTCAAAAAATGCTAGACTTTGCAACTCAAGATTTACTCAAGTAAGAGATGCAGTATTTAGATCACATCCTTGGAACTGCTTACAGAAAAGAGTTGAACTAGCAGCAGACACTACAGCTCCTGCATGGGGTTTTAGTTTTGCTTATACTTTACCAGCAGATTGTTTAAGACTACTTCGAATATTAGATTATGATTCTAATTACAAAGTAGAAGGTAGAAAGATATTAAGTAATACATCTAGTATGAAAATATTATACATTGGTAGAATTACAGATCCCAATGAATATGATGAGTCTTTAAGAGAAACTTTATCTGCTGCTTTAGGTGCAGACATTGCTTTTGCAGTTACATCAAATAATCAAACAGCTTCTAATATGTACAATCTATTTCAAGATAAATTAAAAGATGCTAGATTTATAGATTCAACTGAAGGTCAAAATATAGATCAAGATTTAGGTATGGCAGATCAAATAGATGCAAGTACATTTATAAACTCAAGGTTTTAATAAATGGCTAGGGTTGCTGTCGAACTTACAAACTTTACAGGTGGTGAATTATCGCCAAGATTAGATGGAAGAACTGATCTAACTAAATATACATCAGGTTGTGCAACATTAGAAAATTTAGTTGTCTACCCACATGGTAGTGCAGCTCGTAGACCAGGTTCTACATTTTTAGCAGAAGTTGCTGATAGCGATAATAAAACAAGATTAATACCTTTTGAATTTTCAACAACACAAACTTATATGCTTGAGTTCTCAAATTTAAAAATGAGAGTGTATAAAGATAGTGGTGCTGTATTAGAAGGAGATAAAACTATATCTGGAATTACTGCTGCTAATCCTGCTGTCGTAACTGCTACATCACATGGTTATTCAAATGGAGACGAAGTAGTAATTACTGGTGTTGGTGGTATGACAGAAGTTAATGGTAAAAGATTTTTAGTTGCAGACAAAACTACCAATACATTTGAACTACAAGATAAAGATGGTGTTGATATAAACAGTTCAAGTTTTACTGCTTATAGTTCTGGTGGTGTATCTAATAAAGTTTTTGAATTAGCAACTCCTTATACTACTGCACAACTTTTTGATATTAAGTTCGCACAATCGGCAGATGTAATGTACATAACGCATCCAGAACACGAAGTAGAAAAACTATCTCGTACTGGTCATACTGCTTGGACATTAACAGATGTAGATTTTACAGGTGGACCATTTCAAGATGCTAATATTACTACAACAACTTTAAATCCAGCATCACATACTGTAGGTACAGGAGTTGCAGTAGTTGCTAGTGCAGTTACAGGAATAAATGGTGGTAGTGGATTTTTAGCAACTGACATTGGAAGATTAATTAATTTTAGAGATGGTTATATGAAAGTTACTGCAAGAGCAGATACAACAAATATTACAGTAGAGATTATAAAAGATTTAGGATCAGCTACTGCATCAGCAGATTGGTCTTTAGGTGCTTTTTCTGACACTACAGGTCATCCTTCTTGCGTAACCTTTTTTGAACAACGATTAGTTTTTGCAGGTACAACATCTCAACCACAAACAATATTCTTTTCAAAGTCTGGTGATTACGAAAACATGGATGCAAACATTGGTGGTACAATAGCTGATGATGATGCAATCATTTATACAATCGCATCTAACCAAGTTAATGCTATTAGATTTATGACAGCAACAAGAACTTTAATTATTGGTACAGCAGGAGGTGAGTTTACTGTATCAGGTGGTGGTACAGATAGTGCGGTTACACCTACAAACATATTAATTAAAAAACAATCTAACCATGGCTCGGCAAATGTAGATGCTATAGCTGTAGGTAACGCCACATTATTTTTACAAAGAGCTAAAAGAAAAATTAGAGAACTAGCTTATAACTTTGATGTAGATGGTTACATTGCACCTGATATGACTATCCTTGCTGAACATATTAGTGAAGGGGGTCTAACACAGATCGCATATCAACAAGAACCCAATCAAATAGTTTATGGAGTAAGAGGTGATGGTGAGTTAGTAGGATTAACTTATCAAAGAGAACAACAAGTAACTGCTTGGCACAGACATATTTTTGGTGGAAGATTTGGTAATGCAACTATTACAGTTACTGATTATGCAAATATAGCAAATGGTACAAGAATAGTTTTAACAAAAGCAGATGGCACAACTACAACCTTTACATCTGCTACATCTTCTACAACTGGTAAGTTTCATACAACAACAAGTAACAACCAAACAGCAACAAATTTAAAAACATTAATAGATGCTGACTCTGATTTTACAGCAACAGTTAATAGTAATGTAGTTACCATTACAGAGACATCACCATTGTCTACAGGATTTTTAACTGTTACATCTTTAGATGATTCTACTCGATTAACAAAAACTGATGAAGGTAAAGCAGTATGTGAAAGTGTTGCAGTGATTCCAACTGACGATACTGAATATCAAGTTTATGTAATTGTTAAAAGAACAATCAATGGTGCGACTAGAAGATTTGTAGAAATATTAAATGTATTTGATTTTGATCAAACAGATAACACATCATTTAATTTTTTAGATAGTGCGTTAAGTTATAGTGGTAGTGCTGTAAGCACTATATCAGGATTAGATCATCTTGAAGGACAAACAGTTTCTGTATTAGCTAATGGTGCAACGCACCCAGATAGAACTGTAAGCTCTGGTAGTATTACTTTAGATCGTTCTTCAACAAGTGTTAAAGTAGGTTTAGCTTATACATCTTTACTACAAACTATGAGATTAAATGCTGGATCACAGAATGGTACATCACAAGGTAAGACAAAAAGAATATATGATATTACAGTTAGAATGTTTGAAACTATAGGTGTGGAAGTTGGACCAGATTTAAATAATCTTGAGAGAATACCATTTAGAAGTTCTGCTGATTTAATGGATGAAGGTATACCACCATTTACAGGAGATAAAGAAGTAGAATTTAGAGGTAATTATGAAACTGATGGTTTTATTTTTGTTAGACAAACTCAACCTTTACCTTTTACAATTTTATCGTTATACCCAAGATTAACTACAAATGATGGATAATATGTTATATATAGTACCCTACACAGCTGAACATGGAAGATTTATATTATCTCAACAAATGAATCATAAACTTATGGATAAGGATGCACAGTTCGAGGGAGATGCTATGAACCTTGTGCAAGACCACTTAGCCTTTACAGGACTTGTTAATGACAAACCTATCTTTGCTGCTGGCATGAAAATGATTTGGGGTCAAGTCGCAGAGGGTTGGGTCATTGCAACACAAGATGTTTGGCAACATCCAATTAGTGTAGCAAAAGCGATTAAAAAAGATTTTGCAAAAGTTGCAACAAAATATAATATTAAAAGAGTTCAAACTTCGGTGCGTAAAGATTTTGATAAAGGAATAAGATTTGCAAAGTGGTTAGGATTAGAGAACGAGGGATTAATGAAACACTATGGGTTTGATGGTTCAGACCAATACAGATATGCGAGGATATTTTAATGAGTTGGCAGATGGCAGTAGTCGGTGCATTAGGTTATGCAGGGTTTCAACAAGCAGGTGCTATTGGTTCATATCAACAAGCAGCTTTTAATAGAAAAGCAGCGATAGCAGAGCAAAAAGCTGAAGCTCTTGAAAATCAATTAACTTTAGATTTACAAAAATTTGATAAAAAATTTAAACAACTAGAATCTACTCAAGTTGTTAATACTGCTAAATCAGGAGCAGTTGTTGGAACTGGTACAGCAAAATTAATTAAATTATCAAACTTATATAATGCAGAAATAGAAAAAGATATAATGAGATACAATACAGAAGTAGGACAAGCTAGAGCTTTTGAAGAAGCATCATTTGCAAGAATAGAAGGAACTCTTGCAAAACAAAGATCAAAAATGGAACAGTTTCAAATTGCTAGTCAAACAGGAACAAGTTTATTAACAATGACAGGATAATATGCCAAAGATACCAACATATGATGTACAAGGAAGAATAACAGCAGATGTTCCAAGTTCAGGAACTATACCTAGTATTGATGTTCGTGAAAACATTTTTAGAGCAGCTAAACCAATTACTGATTTTGTTACAAAAGAATATATACAAGAAAAAAAATTAGAAGCAGATAATAAAGCATATCAATTATTATCTGATATGTACATAGATCAAAAAGATGCTAATGGAAATATTATTCAAGAAGGTTTATTTAGTATTCAAAGTACAGCTAAAAAAAATGGAAACCCAACAGATGCAGCATTATATCATGATAATAGTGTTAATAGTTTGTATAATTATTTTAAAAATAATAAATTTAATAATATAGATAACTTTACTAAAAAAGCTATTGAGAAGAAATTTTTTTCTACAGCAGGTATTTTAAAAACAAAAGCTCTTGAAGGTTCAAGGATAGAACAAATTACATTATCAAAAGACATAGATGAAGATTATATTTCTAAAGAAGCATTAGTATTAAAAGATGTAGGACCTGTATACATAGATATATATACTCAAAAAGTAATTGATAAAATTAATTCAAATTCTAATTATGATGAAGGTCAAAAGAAAATTTTAATTAAAGAATACAATCAATTTGGTGTAACAACTTTAGCAGAAAGTATGGCTACTGCACAACCTTTTGCTTTTAAAGAAGCGGTTGAAGCTGGTAAATTTGATTTATTATCTGCTGAACAAAAAATAACTTTATCCGCTACAGCAGATAAAAATATATTACAAAGTAAGTTTCAAGTATTAACAGGATCACTTGATTTACCTCCTGATGCTGCACCTGCTTTATTAAGCAGAGCTTATGACGAAATAGCAAAAGGAACATTTGGTGATAATCAAGAGTTACAAAATTTATATAATAGTTTATCTGTAACAGAAAAAACAGAATTTAAAAGTTTCTTTAATAAAAAAGCAAGAGCTAAAAGAACTGATATGCAGTTTAGTATTCTAGCTCAAAATCAAATTATACAAGCAGAAACAGCTCAAGAATCAAAAAAATTGATAGAAAATATGGATAAAGAAACAGGTGTATTTGATCAACAAATAGAAGAATTATTTGGAAACACTCCTGTAATTATTGAACAGTTTAAAGACTTAAATGAAAAAATTATAAACAATAAAGGTAAATCTATTTCAAGTTTTGACACAAATTCTAGAATAATAAATTTAATTGTTAATGATGAAGTTAATCAAGTAACAGATAAATTTTTATTACCAGGAGAAACTGGTGAAGGAAAATCAATTATAGAAAGATATGAAAATGGTGTTAATTTAAAAGACCTTACATTTTTAAGTTCAATGATAGATTCACAAAATAAAAATCCAGAAACATATTCTCAAATGAAATCATTTTTTGAATTTATAGATTATTATAAAATGCCAGTTCAAGGTTCTCCTGTATTAGTAGGTATTGATTCTGGTTTAGATGATAGGTTAAATAATTTTAAATATATTATGTATCAAAGATATATTAATGGTATTCAAAGTGGAGTACCTGCTAAAACTTTAACAGATCCTACAAAAAAAGAATTTATTGGAAAAGATGTTTTAAATTTTATGCCTAATGCAAATAAAATTTTTAAAGAAATGATTGATGAAATAAAAAAAAATAAATCATTTGATTTAAAAACAGATGCTAAAAGATTACCTGGTGAGTCTATGGATGATTATTTAAAAAGAATAGGATTAACAAAATGACAACTCTGACTACGCAATTAGAAGCGTTAGAAAAAGGTGGATTTTCATCAGAAGAAATCAACACTTGGAAACAAGATAAAGTATTAACATTAGAAAATGCTGGATTTGAAAGTGATGAAATTTTAGCAGAGTTTGGTTATGAACCAATAGACAAAGGACCAATTAAAAAAATATGGGAAAACATTATAACTTTAGGAAAAGAAGAAAAACAAACTACTTATGAAAAATTATTAGAGGTAGAGAAAAATGAACCTGATAATACTTCTTTAAAAGAAAAATTAGTTGGTGAAGTTTTTGAGGTAGAAAAATATTGGGATAGAGGTTTCAATATGGGTATTATAGATTTAATTCAAAACTATCATCAGTTACCTGGCAATGATGGTACAGGTTTACCTGATGGTTATGTGCTTGAACCTTTTAATGACACAGGTATTGTTGAGAGAAATATTCAAAATCTTGCAGTTATTACAAAAGATTTACCAGTATATCTAACAGGTACTTTGCTTACAAACCTTTTAACTTGGGGTCGTGCAGGTAAAACAGGTACTGCTGCTGGTTCTGGTTTTTTTGCAGGTTCAATTAGAGAAACATATTTGAATATGTTGCAAGAAGGAAAGGTACACAGTTGGTCAGAGTTTTGGGATATATACACTAAAGAAGGTGTTAAGGCAGGAGGTAAAGAAGCTATACAGTTAGCATCTGCTTTTAAACTAGGAAGTTTTGGAAAAAATTGGTTATCAAAACTTGCATTAAGAGTAACTGGCTTTGAAGGATCAGGTGCAATTATAGAACAAGAATTACCTAGTAAAGATCAACTAATAGATTCTACAATATTGTTTAGTACATTTGGTTTAGCTGAATCTGGTGGAGCTAAAGTTATTAATACAATTAAAAAAACTAATAACAATGCAATAGATGTATTAACAGATTATGTTGCTGACAAAACAGTTGTTGAAGATTTATCTAGTAAAAATATATTAATACCAAGAGCTTACAAAAAACCAAAATCAGAACCTGTATTTAAAGAAGATAGTTTTAAAAAAGATATTAAATTAGAAACAGAAGCTGAAAATAAAATTTTAAATAAACTACGTTTTGAAAAAGAAGAAGTAACTGTCAAAGGAACTAAAAATAAACTAACGCAAGAATTATTAGATAGACATCATCCAATACTTCGTATGGTTAGAAAAGTAGATAAAACAAAAAACAGAACCAAACAACTTAGTATCTATGAAAGATTTAGAACTCTTGTTGGTATGCAACATAGAGCTGGACACTTTATTGAAATAGGAACTTTAAATAAAAATTTAAAAATAAATGGTAAATCTTTTAAAGAAATACTTAAACCTGTAGGTAAAGATAAAAAATCATATTTAGAATTTAATACTTATAAAGTTTCTAAAAGAATTGTTGAATTAAATGAGAGAGGAATTGATCATGGATTCGATATAAAAGCTGCTAAAGAAGTTGTAGCTAATAAAAATTTAATTAAAAAATATGAAAAAACATCTAAAGAATTAGATGCTTATAATTTAAGAATATTAGAATATGCAAGAGATAGAAATTTAATAACCAAAGAAGCATTTGAAGCTATAACAGAAGCTAACAAAAATTATGTTCCTTTTTCAAGAGTTCTTGAAGCAATAGAAGGTGAAAAAGGTTATACTAAAAATGTATCTAATCCTTTTAAAAGAATCAAAGGATCAGAAAGAGATGTTATTGATCCAATAGAAACTGTATATAATAATACATTTCACATTATAAAACTTGCTGAACGTAATGCAGCTCTTATAGAATTTTTTGATTTTGTAAAAGCAAATGAAAAAATATTTCCTGACATTAAAAAGAAAACAACTGGAAAAGAAATTAAAATAGAAAGAAAAGAATTAGAATCTGTATTAGACACTACATCTAAAAATTTTATATCTGATAAAGCAATAGAAAATTTTAAAGTATTTAGAAAAGAATTTTTACAACCTGATGAGACTTCTGTAGGTGTGATGAGAAATGGTAAGTTTGAAGTTTATGAAGTTGGCAAAGAATTAGCAAATGCTTTAAAAGATTTTGACCCAAGAGCTATGGGTGATTATATTAAAATGTTTAGATTAAATGCTCCTGCTAAATGGTTAAGAGCAGGTGCTACTGCATCACCTGACTTTGTATTTGCAAATATAATAAGAGATACAGTATCTGCTGCTGTGTTTAGTAAGTTTGGATTTGTACCTTTATGGAGTTCATTAGAAGGAGCTATAACTTTAACTATGGGTAAATCAGGATTATCAAAAAAATCACAACAGATATATCAAAAGTGGGTTAGATCAGGTGGTATGCAATCTACTTTGGTTTCTCTTGATAGAAACATATTTGATAAACCAGCTTTTGAAATTTTAAATAAAGGACCTGTTAGAAATTTACTTAAGACACCATTAGAATATTTAAGAATAGTATCAGAGTTTTCAGAAAACATGACAAGAATATCTGAATTTGGAAGAGCTTATAAAAAATCTAAAAAAGCAGGACTAACAGAAAAGGAAGCTATTGAAAGAGGTGGATTCGAATCAAGAGATATAACTATTGATTATTCTAAAATGGGTTTAAAAATGAAAGGATTAAATCAAATAGCTGCATTTTATAATGCAAGACTACAAGGTTATGCAAAAATTTATGATGCTTTTAAACAAAGACCAGCAAGAGCATTTACTATGATTACAGGATCAATCATACTTCCATCTATATATTTTTGGTTGGCAAACAAAGATGATCCTATTTATAAAAGACAACCAGAGTGGGTAAAAAATAATTATTGGGTAGTCGTACATGATGGTGTGCCTTATAGAATATCTAAACCTTTTGATCTTGGTGTGGTGTTTGGTACAGGTACAGAACAATTATTAGATTGGTTAAACAAAGAACATCCAGATGAAATTAATGATTTTATTTATGACTTTGGAATATCACAATTAAAAAATATAAATCCAACTCCTACATTTTTAGCTCCTGTTATAGAAACTTATATGAATAAAAGTTTTTTTACAGGTAAACCTCTTGTTCCAGATTATATGGATAAAAAATTATTATCTAAATATCAATATACAACTTATACATCTGAAGTTGCTAAAGGTATATCAAGAGCTATTAATACAATGATTGGAAATGATTATACTAAATTAGATAATCCTATATTTATTGATAATTTTTTAAATGCTTGGTTTGCTAGTTTGGGTAGATTTGTTATACAAATGACAGACAAAGGTTTAGTGGAGTTTGGTGTTATAGAAGATCCAATTAAACCCACAGATAATTTAACAATTATACCTGGTATTAGAGCATTTATGTTAAGAGATCCAAGTGGTAATTCTGAATTTATAACTGATTTTTATCAAGAGTTTGCTAAAATAGATAAAGATATTGGAAGCATATTGGCTTTAGAAAAACAAGGAAATACAGAAGAAGCATTAAAAGTTAAAGAAAAAATTAATATGAAAGATAAAAATGTTCTTCAATTATTAAATATAAGAGATGCTTTAAAAGAAATAAATTATGTTATAAGAAATATATATAATACTAAAAAATATACTGCTGATGAGAAAAGAGAACTAATAGATGCTCACTATCTTTTGATGATAAAAACAGCAAAAAGAGGATTAGATATGATGTATTATAAGGTTGATAATGATAATAAATAATAATATAGAAAGAGTAATATGACAGTATCTTCAACTACAGTAAAGAACTCCTACTCTGGTAATTCAAGCACAACAGTATTTGCTTATACCTTCAAGATTTTTGCAGACACAGATTTAGAAGTAATCATCAGATCCTCTACAGGAACTGAAACAACCAAAACTCTAACCACGCACTACACAGTATCTGGTGCTGGGGATGCGTCAGGTGGTAATGTTACATTTACATCTGGGAATACTCCTGCAACTGGTGAAACAGTTGTTATTAGAAGAGGTGTTCCGCAAACTCAAGCGATAGATTATATCGCTAATGATCCATTCCCTGCGGAATCTCATGAAGAGGGTTTGGATCGTGCAACTATGACTATTCAACAGATGCAAGAGGAATTAGATAGATCGTTTAAAGTTTCAAGAACCAATTCAATTACAACACCAGAGTTTACAGAGGATGCTGCAACAAGAGCATCTAAAACTTTAGGATTTGATAGTACAGGAAATGTATTAACAACAGTTGCAGACTTTCTACCGGCAGGTGGAGATAGTGCAATGTTTCAATATTCAACAACAACTGCAGATGCAGATCCTGGAGCAGGAAAATTTAGATTAAACAACGCAACAATATCTAGTGTATCTGAAATGTACATAGATGATTTAGAATTTAATGGTACAGATGTTTCGGCATGGGTACAAAGCTGGGATGATGTTACAGGTAATGATACCAATAGAGGTAGAATAAGAATTTCAAAAGCAAATACATTAGATACTTGGATGGTATTTAAAGTAACTGGTGCAATCACAGATGCAA
>Ga0208303_1000971_pt1 | contig 11664 bp, 14 predicted proteins | sample CB_VirMetaG_2_FD_184537 | JGI IMG/M metagenome (GOLD analysis project Ga0208303, IMG submission 184537) | Freshwater to marine saline gradient viral communities from Chesapeake Bay - CB_1504_2 Viral MetaG (SPAdes) (version 4) | ecosystem: Environmental > Aquatic > Marine > Coastal | place: USA... | reverse complement strand
TAAAATTATGCATCAAATCTACCAGCGTAATTTGTTCTTGAATCAGATTCACTACTCTGATATCCCGTACCATGTGATATAAACATTTCATCTCGTATAGCAATGTAATCTGTTAAATCTTTCATTTGATGAGGTAGAATTGCAAACTTGTTATCACGACCTGGTAAATCATTGTTGGTAGTAAAGTGCTTTTCTACTACAATTGCACCCTCACCAATAGCAACCTTTGCCGACTCGACCCCTTGAATATGGTCAGAGTATCCGATTGGTAGTCCAAGTGGTTTCAACATATTCATTCTTGGTAAATTTGCCATTGATGGATTACACGGATATGTTGATACACAATGTAGTAGGTAGAAGTCAGAATATCTAACGTGTTTTACACTATCACCAATTTCTGATAATGTGGATGTCCCAGTTGACATAAATACACTCTTGAAGTTATCATCACAATACTTGATTAACTCGTGGTTACGAGACTCAAAACTTGGAATCTTTACATCTTCTACGCCCAACTCAACAAGTAACTCAGCATCTTTGATACTGAATACACTTGACATAAACTTGATACCAACCTCGTTACAATAGTTGATTAATTCAATATGTCTTTCTCTTGTAAGTTCTGCTTTCTCGTAAATCTCTCTACGACCATCAGTATCCCAAACACCTGGTTTGAGTCTACTAACCGACCAACTTTGGAATTTTGCATATGTTGCACCACTTTCTTTAGCGGCTAAAATCATTTCTTTTGCAAGGTTCATATCACCACAATGATTCCACCCTATCTCTGCTATTACTTTAATCATTTTAACTTTTCTTTTACTAATTCCAAATCCAATTCGTAGTGAATATCAACGGCGTCATCTTTAATACACCCCAATCGCTTACTTACTTGTCCTGATTTTAAATATTCGTATTTAAATATACGAACCGACCCACTTCTCTTATAAGATGGGTTTACCGTAATCAAGTCATCATAGTTATTATCTAACATATAATCAATACACTCATCTAATGTATGTGACCTATTTGGATTGTCTGGTTGAAGACCTACTACGAGGTCGTATTCTAATAATGTTCTATTCACAACATCTAAATATACATCAACTACTTCCGTGTCACCACATAATGAATCTGACCTTTTTACAAAATCTACTCCATACTTCTCACAAATTAACTTTACAGTACCACTTTCAGATGAAACTAATGTGGTTACATCGTGCTTACTTTGATTTGCATAGTCAACTGAATGTAGGAACATAGGTTTACCACTCAACTCACGGATGTTTTTGTTCTTTAATCGTGTGGAATCCAGCTTTGCTGGGATGATTGCTAGTACTCTCATTTTCTTTTCAACAACCAGATAAAGTATTGGTCAGTCTGTTTACTATCTCTCTCGTAAACGAGGTCGTACTTATCTAACAATCGGTGATATTTATGAAACAATTTTGGGTGGTCTGGTGCTTCGTATTCTTTCTTAACCTCACGGATAATCATATACTGTGGAGTCCAATCTGAAAGAATCTTTGTTAAGATGTTATCTACCTTTTCGTACTGCAGATGCATAAAGTGGTCTGATACAAGAAGTAGGTCAAGATTCTCTACTTTAGATTCATTGAAGATATTTTCAGAGTCCCCTTCGTAGAATGTGATAAGCTCTTTAATATCGTTATGCATTTGTTCTCTTGATTCTTTTTCAAACAAGTCGTTAGCATATAACTTAACTGATTTGTTTTCTTTCCAAATGTACCACAAATTTCTTGCACCGGCGGCACCCATCTCGAAGACAGTCATATCATCTTGAATCACATTATGGTCTTTTAGAATCTCAACGAGTTCTTCAGAGTTCTTGTGTAATAGTTCTCTTGCGTTTTGCCCAACTTTTTTTTGATAGGATTTTGGAAACCTCTTTTTACCAAAATTTGCCATATTAACCTTTTATTTGATTTAAATTAATGTTCATAGAGTTGCTTATAATTTATTTATTGACCATTTATATGCCTTTGTTTGACCTTGAATGGTCATACCACCTATATGAGGTGTAAATATACAATTTAATTTTGAATTTTCCAAATTAAAAAACGGAGATTTTGAAATGTCTCCAAACTCATCCTCAATCACATCTGCACCATATCCCCAAAGTTTACCTTCTTTGAGTGCTCTGATTACACCCGACTCTTTTACGATTTCACCACGAGAGGTATTCACCAAAAACTTTACATTACGAGAAAGTAAATCGTAGTCAATCATATATTTTGTCTCATCACTAACGTGAACGTGTAACGATACAGCATCACATATCTGAAATAGGTATTCTAATTCTTTTACGTTAGATTCATCAGAATATGGGTCGTAGATGTAGACTTCTGCATCAAATGCTCTACAAAACTTGGCCATCATCTTACCCAATCTACCATACCCAACAATACCAACTTTGTAGTCTTTCATTTGCTGACCTACGAATGGTAGGTAGTCCCAACTTTTATCTCGTTTGGTCACATTGTTTGACATTGTGATATTTCTCATCAAATCAAGGAGTAACCCAAATGCTAACTCCGATGTAGATGGTAAATCATTGATAAGGTCATAGTCTTTGGTAAGTGAATATATTTTAATCCCTTCCTTATTACAATAGTCAACATCAATGTGGTTCATACCAGTTGAACAGGTATTGATTAACGATACATTTGTATTGTATAACAGTGAATAATCAATCTTATAGGTTTGTTGATTTGGGTTACAAAGAATCGTATCAATATTCTCCTTTATAAGAAGTTCTCTAACTTCGTTTCTATCACCATCTTCCAACATAAAAACTTCACCTTTGGTCTGAAGAAGTTCGTATACACCCTCAAGGTGTTTAATGGGAGTAATAACTGCTATTTTCATTTTCGTTTGTATACTTTATCTCTACCATCAAAAGTTTGAATGTACCCAATTTTTTTTATCTTTTCTGCACCATGTCCCTTTTCTAATATGATAATTGGATTGAACTTCTTTATTGTATCCATCCCACCGACTAATGCATCAGACTCAGAACCTTCTAAGTCCAAATGAATCAAGTCACAATGTTTCAAATTAAGGTCATCTATACGAACCGACGGTATAGCTCCTCTTTTTGAAACTTGAGATTTTATTGTACCAATGTTGTAGCCTTCGTAATTTGACAATGTGGCCATTCCACCATTACCTACTGCGGTGTTAAATTTAATAACATTATCTAACTGACAATTGTTAGTCAGACAATAAAAATTTAACTGGTCTGGTTCGAACGTATATACATTACTAAAGTAAGATGAATATAGGAGAGGATACATCCCACAATTACCACCTGCCTGTACTACAACTCGTTTTGACTCAACATCTTGTAACCAATCTTCGTGTTGAACTTTCCAATCGTTTAATATAGAGACATACGCATCGGTGTCTGATTTAGGCCAAAGTAACTTATCAACACCCCCATATCTAAAATCTCTATATGATGTCAGTTCTGAATATCTCATAATGTAAATACTTTTATAGGTCCTTGAGTATAGTCATGGTCGTAGAACTCACGAATCAGTCCGTCTGTATATCTATCAGTTGGGAAGGTGTTTCTAACAGCATCACGTTCCCATCCCCAATCAGACTTCCATTTTACAAAATGAGGACCATAATCACCAAAGTGTTTAGAGTCACCCTTTTTTGCAGCAGTTGCTGATTTGATTGGTACTTTACCATCTTTAATATGTTGGTCGTGCCATACTTGTAAAAATGGTAAGGTGACATTGTATATTCCATTTTTTAGGAATTGTAAACAAATATCATCAAAAGCACAAAATAGGTGATATTGGTCACTTACTTCAATGTATCGTGTAAACATATCAACATTGATAGCAAGTGTCATATCAACTGGGGATTCAACTGCAATAGCAGTATTACCACCCCATACATCCCAAGGAAGCCTCATATCAGGAGTACGATACCAACCACCACGACCTGGTAGTTGTGTTAGTGGTGACCTACCCAGCATACCACATTGTGTAGGTGATACCATTGACTGGTTACTTACACCACATTGTGGTCCTAATATATTAAATCCAACGACACCAAAGTTTTTTAACTTACCATCTGATACTATTTCATCAAACGTACTTACGAAGTTAGGTGTGATTGTATGTGAGTCGTGTGTCATCCACAAAACATACTCAGACTCCACACCCACATCTTGTAAGTGTTGAATCATTGTTAACGTTGCATTTTGTAACCCACGTGCTTTATTAGATACAAATGGGATATTGTATTTTTTACAAATAGATTTACCGAGAGTGACCTGCTCTTCATCTGAGAAGTCATCGATATTTACAAAATAATAACCACTAAGGTCTTTCTTGTTTCTCTCAATAAACTCCTCTAACAAAGCGTAGTTATTTCGTGATGATACAAATACTGATATTTTATTCATAGATAGTTACCTCATTTAGTTCTACATTATATAAACACACGAACAATTCACAATTTCTATCCACCACCACTTGAGATTCCATCTCTCGTTGTGCGAGTCTACCTGCGACTGTATCGTTTACTTTTTCACCCATCCATTTTTTACAATTTTCTAAGAATTGTATAACAAGAGTAGTCTCACCAACACAACAGCCAGTATTCATATATCTGAATGATGAGTCGAATGTATTATCATATTGTTCTAAAGACTTGTATTGGGATTTTAGTCCCAATGACCACTCAGTTTGTCTATTTTCTTTTGGATAATGATTACGTTCGGCATTGAAAACCAACTTACCATCAAAGTGTTCTTTATATCTACTGAGTATATTTGATGGTGATTCCAATAATATAACATCACTTACATCAAACCACATAAAATACTTTGTGTCTATACCCCTCAAATATTCAAGCGTACCATTGATTTTATACTTCGACCCTTCCCAAAAGTTAGTTGTATTCGGCCAAGGTAGTGTAACTAATTCTTGACCATATCGACTCATACACTTTTCGAGAATCATCTCGGTATTTGTATACTTACCACCCTTCCACGTAACAATCGTTAGGTCATCACTTGGGTCGATGATTGGGTTACTACTTTCTAAAAATGCAGTTTCTATCTTTTTGTACAAATCACCACTTCGTTTAGACTTACCATTAGCGTGAATCACCAATGGTGTGGTTTTTGTTTCGTGTAACTCTACTCTCATATCATTTCTTTTAATTTGGATACTACCGAATTGGTAGAGTTGAAGTCAACACCACCCTCAATTGAACGTTCTATCCAATTTGTATTATCACCATCCGTTAGTAAATAGTCTAATTGAGGTTTACTAACATCAAACAACCCACCATAATCGTAAAAACTACCAATCTGACCTGAGTTATTGATTAGCATAGTAGGTATCCCCAATTGAATTGGTTTGAATGCAAGTGTGGATGGTGCAGATATAACACATTTACTTTCAGCAATCAGTTTATTATCATCCTCAATATCAATCACTATATTGTAATCCAAGTCAGTTGGTAATATACTTTTCAAATACATTAAATTATTCGTATACCCACCGTCATCTGCTCTACTCTTTAGTTTTATTAAGATTGGTAGGTTAAGTTTTTTCTGAAGTGATACTAAGTCAAGTTCCCTAAACAACGTATTATCAAAATTCACCTTGAATGGCGATTTCCGATTCCCTAAAAAGTTAACTATTACTAAAATGTGCTTCTTTTCTAAGTTTCTATATTTTAACAACCCATCGTTAGATGGAATACCACCTGCTATTTGGTCTTTGTGGTTGATATCCTTCTTACCAAATACAAAGCACTTATCGAATACAACATTATGTCCTAATTTAAAATATGGTTTATCATTATTTCCATGCTCAAATGAAACCATTGGGCAATTTTTACCTTTATATAGTTTGTGTAGATTTGTTTTTGGAGTATGTCTATTATCATCTGATATGATTAAATCATACTTACTAACATCACACTCATTCTGATACACGTTCTGAAAAAGATGTAGATACGTTTTATCAAACACATCTCTCATATCAAGGTCACCGGCCCAATTATAAGAATTAGTCATTTGGTAAACCTTTAATAAGTCCAACGAATACTCATCTGCTAATATGGGTAGTATCGGATATATACGTTCACCAGTCCTATATTGTGATGTTATAAATAATATTCGTTTCATTATGTATGGGATGTGTGTGTTATTATACCGTCGCCTCTACCATCTCCAGGTAAATATACAAAATCTAACCCACTTTTCCAAGCAATATAGTCAAAACTAAGTTGGTCACGTTTAGACCCATATTTGATTTCACTCCACCACATTTCCATAGCATCCTTAGTAATAGGTCTATTGTGATGTCTGACCAACCCACACGTGAACCCTAACCCATTACCTTGTGGGTATCCATCTTGGATATAACGTTCCATCTGCTCTTTGATTGTATATGGGTTATCCTTAAATGTTTTACCAGGCTCTTGACCTAATCGAAATATTGCATTTGCTTCTTCGTAAACACAATTTCTCTTGTCGAAACACTTCATATGGTCGAACAATGCAAGGTCTGACTCCCCAAGGTATTCTATGTATTTAAGAACATCACCTTCGATAATCTTGTTACCATCCAACCAAATACTTACATCGTATTGTGGAAACCATCTATGTGGTAAGACCTTATACTTTCTTGCAGTTCGTGTGTTATCTCCATATAATGGGGTTACTTTACGAATCTCCCAAGTGTCAGACTCTATATCCCTATCGGTAAAACAAACAAAGTCTACACCAGCTGGTTTTACGAGTGGTTCATTGAGTGTATCATACCCACCAATGATTGCTGTGTATACTGCTATTTTCATAAGTAAATCTCACTTCTAACTAAGTTTGACCCAAGATTAGGTCTTGCAATTGTATAGGTTGGTGAATAATTTGCAATGGTATCATTCACCCCAGTTTGGTTACCCACATTAAACTTTGCTTTTGTTTTGATGTATAACTGAATACGAGTATTGATGTGTCTCATATCCAATGCCTTTTTGAAATCCAACCCCACATCGGTAGATTTAGTCCAATAGAACATAGGTAAGTCGTACTCATCAATTTTTTGTTGGATTTTTTCAACCCCAACACCATCGAATCTATTTGATATTAGAAGAGTTCCAAACTCCCCATCACAATGCTCCTTAATGATTTGGTCACCAAGTTCTATTTCTTCTTTTGAAAAGTATAGTTCGGGTTCAATATCACCGAACTCATCAAATTGCCAGAACCTCAACAACTCTTCCATTAATGGGACTTCCCCACCATCCGTGATACGATAATGGTCATTAAAGACCTCACCATCAAACGAATCGATGAACGCATCAACATATGGGTTGTTGTCAAAGATAGTGTGAACCACTTGGAAGGGGTCTGACCAAGAAGACCAATTTTGTTCAAGATGCCCAAACATCTCACGAAGCAATTTTGGTGATGGTATCAAAACCGTACAATCAGGATACTTCTCTTTAAGTTTTCGAGGGAATGCTGATATTATTCCCCAATCACCAACCCCAAAACACGTTCTTAAAATTACGAAGTGTTGCTCACTTAAATATTCATCTGGAATGTATGATGGTTCATCTAATGGAAATCCCAATCTATCCACATCTCCAATAGAAAATACTTTGTTGTTATATGTTCTCCAAAATATCATAATGTATCGTAATAGTTGTTTTGTTTTTCTTGTCGTTCTATTGTTTTTGGGTGATACAATGCCATACTAGCATCTAAAGGTAGATTTGATATAGTTTTATACCCTTCTAACTTTTCATGTACTTTATTTACCCACTTAATATCATCTGAATTTTTGTAGATTCGCCATTGATAATCAGGCCAATTTACCCAACCATTTTCATTAACTTGCCATCCCCATTTTTGAATATGTTGTGGAGTTAAACCTTCTACTGTATTTACTCTTGGAACTACAATAACATCAATATCATTTAATTCTAAGATATCATGTATGTTTTCCATCAAAATGACATGCGGTAGTTCATCTGCATCAATTTGGAAGATATAATCACCACTACATAGTGATGTTAAGTGATTTTTCATATTCCCAAAGTGTCCATCAAATGGATAATCATACCATTGAAATTCACCATTAACTGAATGTGACCTAAGGTATTCTTCTACACCGACTGACCCATTAGTCTTATCAAATAAAACTACAATTTCATCATTAGGTTTTTTTGTTTGTAATAAAAATGATATCAATCGTTGGATTTCCATCGATTCATTACAGACTGGTATTGCATATGATATTTTCATACTTTGATTATATTTTAAAACCCAACACTTACTAATTTACTAATTAATTATTTTTTGTTATTTAATTTATTTTCGAATTTATCGAATCTTGAATCTAATACACTATATACTTCATCAACTCGTTGATGTAATGTATTATTAATATTTTCAAATTCTCGATATACTTCATCGAATTGTTTTTCTTGGTCGTTTAACTTTTGTTCGCTATTAGCGATTCGTTTATTCATCCTAAACATAGACACAACCATTGCAATTGCAATAACTGAACCTACACCTAACAAAAATGTGATTATTTCCATAATATTTCTCCTTATTTAAGCGTAAGTGTTGGGTTTATTTTCATTTTATTTTCATAATGTTTAATATATTATACAAATATACAAAAAAATGTTCAATTAAACAAACATTATTCTGAATTTCTCAATCTTTCTTCAGCTTCTCTTTTCTTTTGTTCTTCAATAATTCTACGCTCTGATTGTGGTGGTACTTTATCATACTTACCCCAATCATAGTTTACTGCTTGGATAGATTGAATTTGTTTAAGATTGAAAGTTCTATATCCTTCTTTTAACTTTTTTTCGGTTTTGATTTCTGATGTATAAAACACTTTAGATGCTTCATCAATTTTAATTTTAGCAATATCCAATCTTTTTACTTTTTTAGATGATGACACTACTTCGTTATAGATTTCAGCAATTTCCAACATTTTATTTGGTGGAATGTTTGCCATTGATAATCCATGTAATTTACCATCAGTTGAATTTGGCCATTTTGGTTGAAGTACAAATACTATGTATAGTTTAGTTTGTTTATCTTTTTTATACTTCAATTTAACCACCATACCCCTCTCCAATTTTTGTTTGGTAATTGGAGTAGGGTCTGATGTTTTTTTTAGATGTACATTGTAGTAATCCATTAATTAACCTTCTTTAGTTTTGGAAGTTTTAACTTTGGAGTTTCTTGTTTTTCTACTTTTTTGAGTTTTGGAAGTTGTAATCCAACCGTTTGTGGTTTAACTTCAATTGTAGATTCATCTAAAAGTGAACCTAATAATTCTACCATTTTATCAAATGAAAATTTATCTTTACTCCACTTACGATGCTTTCTCGATAACTCTAAATACTTCTTATGATTTTCAAAGATACCGTTCATATATGCTGCAGCTTTACCGTAATCAATAGTAAACCACTCACCCTCTTCTAATAGGAATTTGTCCGCTGCTGATTTGTGAACCTTTTCTAATTTACCATCAATAACATTAACGAACTCTGGATTGATAAAATCCATATGTCCACTCCAACCACTAACTACCATAGGTTTACCACTAATGGTTGCTTCTAATAAAGGTCTACCGAAACCTTCACCTCTTGTAAATGAAACATGAGCCTTAACCTTTGGATGGTTATACAATGCGTTCATCTCCCAATCAGTTAAATCTGAATGTAATAGGTAAATGTTAGGTAATTTAGTTGCTTTAGTATCTTCTTTAACTGCAGTTTTGATTTGTTCAATCATTTTTTTGATACGAACTCTATCAACCAATGATGTTCCACCAGAACTTGTCTTTAAGATTAATGCAGGTGCTTTTGATTTATTCTTAAAGGTATTTAAGAATGTCCAAATCAATCCACTAACATTCTTTCTATCTTGTTGGAACTCACCCTTTAACCAATGTCCTACGAATAAGAATGCGAATGGTTCTTCAATATCCATCATTACTTTGTTGATTCTATCTTCAGAAGGTGCTTTTTCATTGTAAACTTCTAAATCAATTCCTTCAAACAGAACCTCAACAGGTTTTTCTAATTTCAACTGACCTAATAACTGACCTGTATTCTGGTCTTTTTTATCAAATACTGAATTTTGAATTACTTCTTTTGTAAAGTTTGATGATACCAAAGTTAAATCCATTCTATTGATACCCTCTAAACATTCAGGTGGCATTATAGTAGTTTCAACTCCTGCAGTTACACCAATGTTGTAATCACCTACAGATTGGAACTCATTTGGTACTGTAATTTGAATCCAAACATTTGGTTTTCTATCTAACTTTTGAGTAATGATTCTACTCAATAAATCATCATCTTCTCCTACTTTAAGTGCATCCATTGGAGTCATCCCCCATCTCTGAGAAAGAATACGAATATCCCAATCGGGCTTTGATTCAATCAACCCCCTTACAAAATCTCTACTCCGTGCCCCATATCCACTTCGGGTTGAAATAGGGCAACTAACAACACAAAACTTTTTTATATTTTCCATAAAACTACTTCATTTCTTGGTTTAAAATTCTCAAGTGCACCATCCATAGAATCAACGAATCTCTGTCCCATATGTCTTGCACTCATTCCACTTTGTTCTGAATTAACCCACTCAGAACCTTCTAATCCACATTCTATTCTTCTATCGTCTGATGTATCATACCATTGTCTAATTGCTTTTGCAGCATCTTCATATGAACATCTATCATCAAAGATATATGGTGTTGGCGGTGAACCTTGTAAAGAACGATTTGTAGGCCATATTGGATTTACCCAACTACCCCATCCTAAATTCTCAGGTAAGTTTTTACGATTATGAAGTGAACCTAATTCAACATATTGTTCTGCTGTAATGTATTCACCATTGATTGTAAACCCACATTGGTCTTGCATACCACCTGTAACATTTACGATGATTGGTGTTCCTGCTTTTAAAGATTCACAAGTTGCCAATCCAAACCCTTCATTTGATGCCATATTGATTGTAACATCTGCAAGGTTGTATAGAACATTTAAATCTTCAGTTGAAAACTGAGAATCTGTAAATGCTACATCATAATTAGGACAAACATTATTGATAACCTCTGGTAAATCAGTTCCATTTGGGTCAACTCTTTGAGTATGCATCAATAGAACTACATCTTTTACTTCTTCTTCTGAAAGAGTATCACAAAATTCTTTGTATGCTAAGATTACATCACCTGGATTCTTTCTACGGATATTTCGGTTATTGTATAAAAGAACAAACTTTTTATTACTAATACCCAACTTTTCTTTCATATCAATTACTTTTTGATATTCAGTTGAACTTGATAATATTGGGTTGAACTTTTCAGATACACCATGTGGTACATACTTTAGTTGCCAATCTTCATAATTTTCACCAAACTTCTGAAGAACTCTCTTATTGATACCATAAGTTTGTTTAGAAATACCCATTAATAAATCACAACTTCCATAGAATGGTGCGTTCCATTGTGGGTCTGGTAAATCATCCCAAATGTTATAATAGAAGATAGGAATGTGTCTACGGATTTCATCTTCCATAGCGTATAACCAATCCCAAAAACGCGGGTCGGTGAAGTGTAGAATTGC
>Ga0208303_1000970_pt1 | contig 11681 bp, 18 predicted proteins | sample CB_VirMetaG_2_FD_184537 | JGI IMG/M metagenome (GOLD analysis project Ga0208303, IMG submission 184537) | Freshwater to marine saline gradient viral communities from Chesapeake Bay - CB_1504_2 Viral MetaG (SPAdes) (version 4) | ecosystem: Environmental > Aquatic > Marine > Coastal | place: USA... | reverse complement strand
AAGGATCTAGTTCTGGAAAAAACGGCATGGAGATATTAAAAGCTAAATGTGGTTGTGGAGAAGACATGTCATCTATAATGCAAAGAGTTAAAAGATAATTAAAAAAAATAGTTATGAATAGTTACGATAAAACAATGATGCATGATAGAGAGTTAATCTCTGATGCTAAAAAACAAATACACAGAGTCGACAAGGCTAAGAAAAAATCAATGGCAAACTACAACACTCCTATGAAAAAGAAAGGGTGCGCTAGTAAGTCACCACTAAAGATGGGTGGATCTTGGATGTCTAAGCACTGTAAAAGCAGATAACAGTAGAGAACTGTTTAAAACTCAAAAAAGCCAAACACTAACACTAACACTAACACTAACACTAACAAAATGGCACAATTTATTTCTATTACATCTTCAGCAGCAGGATTGCAGGGTGGAGAATATTTAATTAACATAGACAAAATACTGTTTTTAGACGGAGGTGACGACGGGACAGATATATATCTAAAAGGTGGCGACGGAGGATCATACGTTGAAACGTCGTACGCTACACTTTCAGGTGACTATATAGTATCTAGAGCTATTATTAAAGCCATGACTTCTAGCCCAGGCGGTAAAAAAGTAAAAGTTTCTCTACCAGCTGGAGTATCTTTATCGAGTATTGAGCTTGGGTCTTAAAAATTTAAACAAATAAATAAAAAAAAGAAAAATGGCAAATTTTATAAAAATTAAAACTAGCGATTCTGGTGATCACTTAATAAACACAGATGATGTTTGTTTTGTTTATCAATCAGACGATGAAACAACTGTAGTAGTAACTGATCAGTATCTATTAGGCGTCGCAGGCGCAAGAAACTACACATTATCACACACTTCTACAGGTACAACTCCTTCTATGCGTGATGCTGTTAACACAGCTCTTACAGCTAACCCAGGTGGTGTTGAGGTATTACTTATAGCTCCAACGGGTGTAGATATAGAAGATGTATCTTTTCCAGATTAATAAAAAAACAATAAAACAATGGCAAATTTTTTAAAATTCAACCTAACGGCTGGAACAGGGGAATTATTAATCCCTATCAAAGAGATCGCAAACGTAGAGACAGTATCAACTACAACAACTAAAATTGACTTAGTAAACGGTCTTAAAAAGTACACTATCACTCATGAAACATCTCCAATTGATACAGCAGGAGTTGTAAAGGCTGTATACGCTGCGATGATTGCTAACCCAGGTGGCATAAAGTCAACTGTAGTTGGACCGGTAAGAGTAGCTAAAACTGTAGACTCTGAAGATGGTAAGCAATTTATTACTACTGAGCAAGAGAACTTAACATTCACATCAGCTGTATACGAAAACGTATAATAGCTAACTAACTTAATCTTACGGGCTTAAAAACCCGTAGGATTTTTTTTTAAAAAACTTATGCCTTTCAAATTAAAAAACCCACCATACGAGCAAAACAATACACCTATCTACAATGTAGATATGGAAGAAGGCGTGTTGGGTAAAGCTAATAGAAATGGCACTATATTAATAAATAACAAGCTAGACCCTAGTAAAGCTCAGAAGGTTATAGATCACGAAATGGTCCACATAGATCAAATCAAAAGAGGTGATTTAGATTACACAGATACAGCTGTATTTTGGAAAGGTAAAAAATATTCTAGATCTCAAATGCAGGAAGGTGCTAAAAACTTACCTTGGGAAAAAGAAGCGTATAAAAAATCATAACTATGGCTTACAAAATGAAACATTCACCTATTAATTTTACAGAAGGTGATAAAGACAAAGACAAGGATAAGAAGAAAAAGAAGGATAAAGTAGTTTACAAAATCCAAATTGATAAAAAATACAGAAAAAAAGATAAGGATCAGAAAAGAGCAGCGGCGAAAGAAAGAATGGTTAGAAATATGAAAGCCACTGGTAGAGGATCTATGGTAGCTGAAAACAATTAACATGAAAAAAATAATTCAATGGCTAACCGGCGGAGTGATAAAGGAGGTTGGAAATGTCATTGACAAGCTAACAACCACTAAAGAAGAAAAGCTAGAAGCTCAAAGGTTAATACAAGAGATCTTAGAAAAAGCCGATAGCGAAGCTCAAGAACAAGTTAGCAGAAGATGGGAGTCGGATATGAAGTCTGATTCTGTTCTTTCTAAAAATATACGCCCAATGGTTTTAATATATTTAACATTTATATTTTCAGCATTGGCATTTACTGATGGTAATATCGGTGAGTTTAATGTGTCTGAGGAATACATACCGATATTTCAAACACTATTAGTAACAGTTTACGGTGCTTATTTTGTAGGTAGAACCTGGGAAAAAGCAAAATCAATAACAAATAAAAATAACAAATAAATGGGACAATTTGGAAATCAACCTGATTTTGGAACAGCTATAGAAACTGTTTCAGCTTTTCCAGCTACACCAACATCACCTTCAGCTATATACATAGGAACAGCGGCAGATCCCGCTACTATAACTGTAGTTTGTGTTGATGGTACTAGCGCAACTTTCACAGCTATTACTTCAGGCGTGTTTTTACCTATAATGGTTAAAGAAATAACATCAGTAGTTGGTATATTAGCTTCTGATATATTATTTATTAGATAAAAAATGGCTGCAGGACTAGGTATAGGGTGGGGTATTAACTGGGGTTCGATAACCTTAGCCGCTAACGCTGTTTTAGATTATCTTACTTTTAAGTTAAACTTTAGCACAATAGCATCTGACTTTACATTTACACGTAATTCATTTGCCACAAGAGTTAATGAGTTCGGGCTAATAGAAACAGTTACAGATTTAGGTAGTGAGTTAATACAGAATGGTTCTTTCGATGAATTAAGCTCAGAACTTATAACTAATGGAGATTTTGAAGATGGTAGTACAGGTTGGACTATTGAAGCAGTTTGGACTATTCAAGATGGTGTGGCAAGTGGTAATGGAGCAAATGGTTCATCTCAAGAATTAACTCAGAGTAATGTTACAACGATAGGAAAAACATACAAGGTAACTTACGATATATTAAACTATATTAGTGGTAGTGTTATTGTGGGTTCAGGAAGCACACAAAATGGAAACGGAACAGTTACTGAATATTGGGAAGCAACACAACCTAATCTTAAAATAAGGGGAATTGCTTTTTTTAACGGAGACATAACAAACGTATCAGTTAAACAAGTAGACCCTAATGATGAGTGGAGTTTAGGAAGTGATTGGGTTATACAAGATAATAAGTTAACCTACGGAGGAAACACCAGTACAGACTATACAAGACAATTAGGAGCACTTACTAATAATAGTGTTGGTAAAGAATACATTATAAATTTTGAAGTATTAGATTCTGCATTTACTATTGGTTTTACTTCATCAAGTTCGTTTTTTGATGATGAGAACGGAAACATTATAAAGTCAGAATTTAATGTTGGAGCTCATACTATAAAAGCATTTTCTACAAACAGCGCAACAGACTTTAGAATCTATGGTTATACGGATAGCGGTAATGGTGGCTCAATAGACAACATATCAATCCAAGAAGTTCTTGAAGATGACGTACCAAGAATAGATTATACAGGTAGTACATTTGATGTACCTGTTTTAGGAAATGAGTTGGTTACTAATGGAAATTTTGCTACGGATTCTAATTGGTCTAAACAATCAGGTTGGAGTATTGCTAACGGTGTTGCTACATTTGATATAAATAATTATAGTGTGGGAAATGCAAACTTATTCCAAAATTGTTTGGTTAGTGGTAAAGAGTATGTATTAACTTACGATGTAGTTGATTATGTTCAAGGGTATGTAAGAAATGTTAGTAGAAGTGGTGCTATTCCGAGAACTGCTAACGGTACTTATACAGAACAGTTTGTAGCAAATAATGGAAATCTATTTTTAAAAGCTGACCCAAATTCAAGCACAATATTAAGCATTGACAACGTATCAGTTAAAGAAGTTACTGCATACACAACAACAGATAAAGGTGCTTTTTTACTTGAACCAATTTCTACTAATTTACTTACTTATAGTGAGGATTTTAGTGGGTGGATTAATACTTTTTCAACAGACACTTTTGGTGCAATTAGTCCGAGTGGACTTGCAAATGCAACAACATTAACAGATGACGGAAGCGGTGGTGCTTCAGGAAATGTAAGAATACAAAAAAATGGTATTTCAATAAATGCTACGACTGTATATACTTTTAGTTGTTTTTTAAAACCAAATCCTAATAATATAGTCGAAATTAAAACTGCAAATGATGACGCAATAAGAGGTGGTGCTTTTGATTTAAGCAATGAAACATTTACACCTTTAAATAGTGAAACTGGAAATATAGAATTACTTTCAAATGATTGGTATAAAGTCTCTGTAACGTGGACGAGTGGCTCAGATACAAGTATAGCTTTAAGAGTTGGATTTCCTAATATAACAAGAGACGGAACTAATTCTTTTATTTTATGGGGTGCTCAATTAGAAGAATTATCTTACGCAACATCTTACATACCTACAAGTGGAACAACAGTAACAAGAGCACAAGAAACTTGTGTAGATGCTACACCAACGATTAATAGTGAAGAAGGTGTTTTGTATTGGGAAGCAAGTGCTTTAGCGGAAGATGGAACAAACAGATATATAACTTTAAGTAATGGTACTGTAACAAATAGATTAATAACTAAATACGGAACAGGCGATGCAATACAATTAGTTTCAGTTAATCCTAATGGTGGTGCAAATATGATCGATTTAAGTGGAACAGATATTCTTACTAATCATAAAATTGCTTTTAGATATGAAACAAATAACTATGCGATGTTCATTGATGGTGTTAAAGTTGATGAGGATTTGACAAGTGGAACATTTGATGAAGGAATATTAACAAAATTGAGTTTTTCTAATTCTACTCAAACAGGTCAAAATTTCTACGGGAACACTAAAGACTTAAGAATCTACGACAAAGCATTAACAGATGCTCAATTAATAGAATTAACAACTATATAAATGAAAACACTACTAGAAACTTTATCAGCACTACCAAAAGACAAAATGTTACATTTTTTTTACGGTAGTTTATTCTCCTTTGTAGCTATCCATTTTATGGACGGTAGATTAGCAGTATTAGCAATATTTGTATTAGCAGTTCTAAAAGAATTGTATGATATGAAAAAGACAGGATTCAGTGCAGCAGATATTGCTTTCACCACTGTACCTGCAATACTTTATTTAGGAGTTTTAAATATTTGTCAGTAATGAAGAATATTTTAATTGGCAAATACGAGTTTAATTCAGAAGAACAAGCCAAAGACAAGATTCGTGATTTAGGTACTGAAATAGAGGGTGAATATACACCAGATAATATTGATAGTATTGTTGAACTTGGTTTTTTAGTTATTACACCTGGAACATACGATCCAGTTACTGGAAAAGAAATAACACCACCGGTTTATTCTGATAAATATTCGGTTGATGTACTTTGGTATGATAAAATAAAAAATCCTTATGGTTGGGCAACTTATCAAATAAACGTTACTGGCGAAGGAGCGCATTCATTCTTTGGTGTGCCTTATCAAGAAAATAAAATGCCTTAAAACATAATAAAAATAGAAATGGCTAAATATATAAAACTAAATCTCACTGATGGTGAAGATCTATCTATAGATATAAACGATATAGAGTCTGTAAGCTACATAGACGCTAACACGACTCAAATAGATTTAAACAATGGTGTATCTAAGTTTACTATAACGCACGGTAGTGCTTTAGAATCTACTGCTGTGGTTGAGGCTATATACTTAGCTATGATGGCCCAAACTGCAAACGTGTATTCTGTAGTAAAAGGACCAATAAGTGTATCTAAGGTTATAGATTCTAATAGCGGTAGACAATTAATAACTACTAAAGAGAAAAAAGTAACGTTTACATCTTGTGTTTTCTCAACATCTATCTCTGGTTATTATTATAACAGTGATGGTATTGGTTTAATAAACTTAGAATTAGACTCTGAAGGTTTACCTATTTTAAATAATAGCAATCTTCGAGCAGCTATTAAGGCTTATAATATTGGAGAGCTTACAGATATAGAGCTTTGGGACTTGAGTAATGTCACTAGTATGGAGAACGTATTTAACGGCGCGCCTTTTATTGCAGACATAAGCGCTTGGGATGTTAGTAATGTTACTAATATGGCTTCTGCATTTATTGGTAATTCTCATAATCCAGATATAAGTGGTTGGGATGTGAGTAGCGTGACTAATATGAATAATATGTTTTTGTATAACCAAGGATTTAATCAAGATATAAGTGCCTGGGACGTGAGTAGTTTGACTACTATGAATAGTATGTTTAGATCAGCTAATAAATTCAATCAAGATTTAAGTTCTTGGAATGTTAACTCGGTTGTTAGTTCCGTTAATTTTGACTTGGGCGCTGCGGATTGGACACTACCTAGACCACCTCTTCCAAGTTAATGAATAAAGTGGTTTATAGTCAATGGTCTAAGCCTTCCAAGGACGAATGCATTGGTTTTAGATCAAAGCAAGCGTTTGCTAATTGTGCAGAGCTGTCTGTTTTGAACAGTAGGAAGTGGTTTGATAACGTAGAGCTTGTTACTGATGAAAAAGGATATAAATTTTTAATAGAAGATTTAAAACTTCCTTTTACAAACGTTAAGGTTGAATTAGATAGGTTGAATAATATATCAAATGAACACTGGTCGATAGGTAAATTATATGCATGTAGTATACAGGACAAGCCCTTTATGCATCAAGACTTTGATGTTATATGGTTTAAAAAACCACCTAATAGAGTTTTAAATGCTCAAGCTGCTTTTCAAGAATTAGAGAGTGACAAAGGTTTTCATGGTTATTATAGGCCATTGATGGATGACGCGAAAATAAATAATTATGAATTGAATAAGTATTGTAATTTAGATGAATTAGCAGCATATAACTGCGGTGTAATTTGTTTTAACGATTTATCCATAACAAGCAAATGGTATGACTTAGCTATGGATTATATAAGAAAAAGCAAAAAAAATATAAATCTTAAACCAATATTCTTTGAACAATTTTTAATATACAACCTCTGCAAATACTACGATTTTAATGTTGAAACTATTTCAGAAAAAAAATATTTTATTACTAAAGAAGATTCCATTAAGTACGGCTACACGCACTTAATATCACAATCAAAAAGAAAACCAGATGTTGAAGAGCTAGTGGCTAAGAAATTAAAAAAACATAAACTTTTTTTTACTCAAAACAAGTAAAAGAAGGCTAAAGCGGGTAATTAGAAAAGAAGAGAGTATGAAATGAAAATTTTAAGCAAAATAATGGGAATAGAACAATTAAAAATATATGGATTCAACGCTCTCGCGTTTTTATCGACGTTTACGGCTATTGATGCTGTACTTAAAGTTGCTCTTATGGTGGCATCTATTACTTACACTATTGTCAAAATAATATCTATTGTAAAAAACGAAATAAAACAAAATAAAGAGGAGTAGTAATTATTAATTAAATTAAATTAAATGAAAAAAGTAAAAGAAGAAAAGAAAGCTGATCTAAAGTTTATTGACTCTAGCGAGTTGAAGACTATTAAAGATAGACAAGAAGTAGTAGATAAATACTTATTTGAAGTAGGTGTTATTGAAAGTAGAAAACACGCGTTACTACATGAGCTATCTGAGGCTAATAAAAGATCAGAATCTTATAAAGAAATACTAATGGACAAGTACGGTCCAATTAACGTTAACATGGTTGACGGTAGCTATAATCCATTGGAAGATGGAAAATAATATAAGAAAAATAAGTATAGGCTCAGACTATAAAAATGACGCTATGCACTACTCCGTTGGTCAGTCAGTCTACGGTGGTCATATCATAACCGCGATACTACATAATCAAAACGACAACTCTTACGATATACATATAAGAAAAGGTGAAGAAGTTATGCCTTGGAAAACATTTAATTCTAATATGTCTATATCTATAGAGTACGATCTTGAGTATTAATGAAGTGTGTTTTTGATTTTATAATAAAACCTCTTGGTAATAGGTATGAAAACGAAGTAACAGTAGGTGATAAAAAACTAATTATAAATTCTAGCATAGAAAGTTTTAAATCCGTAAATAACTTTGCTGTAGTTGTAGAAACACCATTAGCTTACAAAACAGAAATACAAAAAGGTGATATAGTTATTATACACCATAATGTATTTAGAGAGTTTTATGATATGAGAGGGGAGAGAAAAAATAGTAGGTCTTTTTTTAAAGAAGATCTTTACTTTTGTTCTTTAGACCAGGTTTACTTATATAATAGAAATAACAACTGGTACTCTTTCGGAGACAGATGCTTTGTATCCCCTATTAAAAGTAACAACGATTACACGCTAGATAAAGAGCAAAGCCTTATTGGTATACTAAAATACGGTAACAAGTCCTTAGAAGCTCTTAAAATCAATCCTGGGGACTTAATTGGCTTTACGCCTAACAGCGAATGGGAGTTTGTTGTAGAGGGAGTTAAAGTTTATTGTATGAAATCTAATGATATTGTTATTAAATATGGACACAAAGAAAACGAAGAAGAATATAATCCAAGCTGGTCAAGCAGCGGTAGAAGAGTTAATAAAGGTAGCTAAAGAGCCTATCGTAGACTCTGGAGACGATATAACAGCTGATAGACTTAAAAATGCTGCAGCTACTAAGAAATTAGCTATATTTGACGCTTTTGAAATACTTCAACGTATACAGGAAGAAGAGGACATGTTAAATGACGTACCTAAAGAAGAGAAAAAGACTTTTAAAGGTTTCGCTGAAGGAAGATCTAGATCATGATCTATAATCAAACACTATGTAGTGTAATAGATGACCATATAAAACCTCACGTATTAAAGAGGCTTAACAAGGGCAGAAAGTGGGAGTATGGCTATAACAAAGAGCATGATGTTGTAGTCATAAGTAAAACAGGTCAGATAGGTGAAATATATGAGATACAAAATTTAAAAATAGCTTTACCGAAAGCAGAGAATGTTTTTAAGTTTGATAACAAAAAATGGACTAGATTTGATTACCCTAAAGATTTAAGTAGAATTAAATCTGTTTTTGATTGGGACGAGAGACCAAGTAGTTTTAAAGAAAACTGGTATGAATATATAGATAATGAGTTTGAAAGAAGAGATAAAGGTTTCTGGTTTATTAACAAAGATAAACCTAGCTATATTACTGGCAGTCATTACATGTACTTGCAGTGGAGTAAAATTGACGTTGGGCAGCCAGACTTTAGAGAATCAAATAGGTTATTTTACATATTCTGGGAGGCGTGTAAAGCAGATGCAAGGTGTTACGGTATGTGCTATCTCAAGAACAGACGCTCGGGTTTTTCGTTCATGGCTTCCGGGGAAATTGTCAACAAAGCCACAATATCAACCGACTCACGTTTTGGGATATTGTCCAAATCTGGCCCCGATGCTAAGAAGATGTTCACCGACAAGGTTGTACCAATATCAATCAACTACCCGTTCTTCTTCAAACCGATCCAAGACGGTATGGACAGGCCGAAGACAGAGCTTGCCTACAGAGTCCCGGCGTCGAAGCTTACAAGACGGAAGCTCGATACAAACGAGAAAGTACAAGAAATTACCGGTCTCGACACGACAATCGACTGGAAAAACACGGGGGACAACTCGTACGATGGGGAAAAACTACAACTACTAGCTCACGATGAGAGTGGTAAATGGGAGAGACCTAACAATATTAGAAATAACTGGAGAGTAACAAAAACCTGTTTAAGGTTAGGTAGAAAAATTATAGGTAAATGCATGATGGGTAGCACCTCTAACGCTTTAGATAAAGGTGGTAATAATTTTAAAAAACTATACTATGCATCAAATGTTGATAAAAGAAACGCCAATGGACAGACTAGTTCAGGATTATATTCTTTGTTCATACCTATGGAGTGGAACTACGAGGGATACATTGATTCTTTTGGATTTCCTGTATTCAACACACCAGAAAAACCAATTGAAGGTCCAGATGGTTCGCTAATAGACTTAGGTGTAATAGAGCACTGGCAGAATGAAGTTGATGGTTTAAAAGACGATCAAGACGGTTTAAACGAACTTTACAGGCAGTTTCCTAGAACAGAGGATCACGCTTTTAGAGACGAAGCAAAAAACTCTTTATTTAACTTAACTAAAATATACGAGCAGATTGACTATAATGGCGACTTGATGAATACTAACGTTCTAACTAAAGGTAGTTTTCAATGGGAGAATGGTGTCAAAGATACTAGAGTTGTATTCACACCCAATAAAGACGGTAGGTTTTTAGTTTCTTGGGTTCCTGATGTGCATTTGCAGAATAATGTAATAAAAAACCACAGAGGTATTAAACACCCTGGAAACGAGCACATAGGTGCTTTTGGTTTAGATAGTTATGATATATCAGGAACAGTTGATAATAAAGGCTCTAACGGTGCGCTATCGGGATTAACTAAAATGCACATGGACGAAGCACCTATTAATCAATTCTTTCTAGAGTACATAGCTAGACCTCAAACTGCTGAGATATTTTTTGAAGAGATATTGATGGCACTTGTTTTTTATGGCATGCCTGTTTTAGCTGAGAATAATAAACCTAGATTTTTGTATTACTTAAAAAGAAGAGGTTATAGAGGTTTCTCTATGAACAGACCTGATAAGTTATATAATAGTTTATCTTTAACAGAAAAAGAAGTTGGTGGAGTACCTAACTCTAGTCAAGATATGAAGCAAGCGCATGCTGCAGCCATAGAGACATACATTGATAACTACGTAGGCGCGAATGATCAAGGTTATGGTAATATGTACTTTCAGAGAACACTACAAGATTGGTCTAGATTTGATATAAACAATAGAACAAAGCATGATCCATCTATAAGTTCTGGTTTAGCTATAATGGCTTGCAATAAAAACAAATATAGACCTGTTGCTAAAAGACAAGCAATAAGTGTTGATTTAGGTATTAAAAGATATGATAACGGAGGTTCTGTTTCTAAAATAATAACGTAAATGAAAATACAAACAAATACTAATAGTTCTTTTCCTAGCCAAGTTGTTAGCGCTGAGGAAAAGTCTAGTTTCGACTACGGTTTACAAGTATCTAGAGCTATAGAGCTTGAGTGGTTTGGGCAAGGTAGAACTAGAGGTAATAGATATTTAAACAACTGGAATAGCTTTCACAATCTAAGACTTTACGCTAGAGGAGAGCAGAGTGTTCAGAAATATAAAGATGAATTAGCTATAAACGGTGATTTGTCTTACTTAAACTTAGACTGGACACCAGTACCTGTTATATCTAAGTTCGTAGATATAGTTGTTAACGGTATGTCTGGTAAGTCATACGAGTTGTCTGCTTTTGCTCAAGATCCTTTCTCTGTAAAAAGTAGAACAGATTACGCTGCTGCTGTTGAAAGAGATATGAATACAAAAAAAGCGCTAGTAAATATAAAGGAGAACTTAGGAATGGACATGTCTTTAACTGGCGACTTAGAATCTTTGCCGGAGAGCAGAGAAGAGCTAGATGTTCATCTTCAAATGACTTACAAGCAAAATGTAGAGGTTGCTGAAGAAGAAGCTATAAATAATGTTTTAGATTTTAACAAATACGATCAAACAAAGAAAAGAATAGCTTATGATTTAACAACTATAG
>Ga0208303_1000969_pt1 | contig 11684 bp, 13 predicted proteins | sample CB_VirMetaG_2_FD_184537 | JGI IMG/M metagenome (GOLD analysis project Ga0208303, IMG submission 184537) | Freshwater to marine saline gradient viral communities from Chesapeake Bay - CB_1504_2 Viral MetaG (SPAdes) (version 4) | ecosystem: Environmental > Aquatic > Marine > Coastal | place: USA... | reverse complement strand
AAAACAAAACAGAATACACAATGATTAAAGAACTGATTGCTAAAGAAAACAGAAAGCAAGTAGTAAAAGTTATATTAGGTGGTGCAGCAGTTGGAATAGGTGGAGCATTAAGTTTAGTTCTATTTTTGAATATGCTAGTTGCATTTGATTGGATTAGTGATGCAATAGTTAGAATCATTGGAGGACTATAAAATGAGAGAAGCCTGTTGGTACGAAGAAATATATGTAGTACAAAAACCTACTAAACAAGGTGTATATAAATGTGAAGAAGTTACACTTTACATAGACTACAAAGGTAAGACCAAAATAAAGGGAAAAGAAATACCTTACAAACAAAACAGTAGTGAATTAGAAAACAAAATAGAAGAAGCGTATAAATACGCATAAATAGATTTATATTGGGACATTAAAACTTTTCATTTGGGTAAGTTGGGAATTAGGTAGCAGAAATGTTACCTTTTTCTTTTTATACAGATTAGCAATTAAATTATTGTATATATATGAAGATTGAAATAAACGTACCTGATACACTTAAAGAAATTACTTTAGGTCAATATCAAAAGTTTGAAAAGCTAAACACTAAAGAAAATCAAGATACTACCTTCTTACTTCAAAAGATGGTGCAGATATTTTGCAACCTTGATTTAAAGGATGTAGCAACAATTAAATACAAAAGCGTACAAGAGATTGTAATGCACTTAAATAAAGTGTTTGATACCAAACATACCTTAATACCTACTTTTGAATTAGGGGGCGTTAAAATGGGTTTTATACCTATACTAGACGATATGACACTTGGAGAATATATAGACCTTGACGAGAACTTAGGAGATTGGCAAACAATGCACAAAGCAATGAGTGTACTATACAGACCAATAACATTTAGCAAAGGACATAAATACCAAATAGAAGAATATACAGGAATGGTAAATTCCGAAGCAATGAAACAAGCACCTTTAGATGTAGTGTTTGCTGCTATGGTTTTTTTTTATCATTTAAGCAACGAGTTAACACAAACTATCCTGAACTATTTACAGAAGGTAACGGAGAAAGAAATGACTACTCAACAGAAGCAAACTTTGGGTCTAAGTGGGGATGGTATCAATCGGTCTATGGAATCGCTAAAGGGGATGTTACCAAGTTTAATAACATTACCAAACTAAACGTACACGAATGTTTAATATATTTAGCATTTGAAAAAGATAAAAACGAACTAGAAAAACAATTAATAAAACGTAGATGAAAGGTTTTTACAATTTAACGGAAAAGATAAAAGATGCTTTAGATGCAGAACCATTTGTAAATACTGTTACATTTGGAAGTTTAGACGATGTAGATTTAAGTAAACAAACTATATTTCCATTATCACATATCATAGTAAATAATACAACAGTAGGAACTAAAACAGTTACTTTTAACATTAGCATTTTGGCTATGGATATTGTAGACATTAGCAAAGAAGAAACTACTGATGTATTTGTAGGAAATGACAATGAACAAGATGTGTTAAATTCTCAATTGTTTTTATTAACTAGAATAATAAATTCTTTACAGCGTGGAGATTTATATACAGAACTTTATCAAGTTGAAGGGGATGTAAGTTGTGAACCATTTGTAGATAGGTTTGAAAACAAATTAGCAGGATGGGCAGCAACCTTTGATGTAGTAATACAAAACGAGATGACAATATGCAGTTAAAGGAAACACAAAAGGTATTAGATATATTTAAACAACTTGTTTTAAATCAAAGTAGGGCAATGTTATCCAAACAGGGTAAAAACGTTTCTAGTGATTTATATAGAAGTTTAGATGGTGTTGTTAAGGCTATGCCTAATTCCATTAGTGTTGAATTTGAAATGGAAGAATATGGATATTATCAAGATAGGGGTGTTAAAGGTAAAACATCTACATATCCTGAAATTGCACAATATGGAACACTTGCAAAGTTTGGTTCAGGTAAAGGAAAAAAGGGTGGTTTAAGTGAAGGAATTAAAAAATGGGTTAAAGCAAAAAGGTTTCAATTTAGAGATAAAAAAACTGGAAGGTTTATGTCATATCAAAGTACTGCTTTTTTAATATCTAGGTCAGTATATAACAAAGGAATAAAACCTTCTTTATTTTTTACTAAACCATTTGAACGTGCATTTAAAAAGTTACCTGATGAATTAACAGAAAGTTTTGGTTTAGATGTAGAAGATTTTTTAGCATTTGCATTAAAACAAGATAGATTAAAAAATAAATAAAATGGCAAACATATTACTTAGAAGTCCAAGATACGAATACAATATTCAAGCAGGTTCAACTTATGCAGAATTACAATTAAGTGTAGATAGTGTTTTAAGATATACAATACAAAAAGATGTAGATGCAGATAGCGGAGTATTATTTGAAATTAGTGAACTTGCAAGGGATTATTTAGATGTAGCCTTTTCAGGTACTTATACTTCACAGGTAATAGCTATAACAGGAACTATTACTTTTTATGATTCATTAGATGTTCAGGTAGGAAGTGCGGTTAATATTTCACACATTGGTTATGATGGTTATGGAGAATATGTTGATGGTTCAAATCCTACCATTCAAGCAGGACAACTATTACAAACTAATACTACAATGTATATGCCAGATGACACCATTGGTAGAATAGCTTCAGAAAGTTCAGGAACAATAGCCTATAATAGTTTTGGATTTAATGTGACTTCTGCAACAGTAGGTGGTCAAGTAGTTACTATAAAAAGAATTTGTGAACCTAAATTCACACCTATACTTATAACATTTATAAATAAATACGGAGCGTTTCAAGATATTTGGTTTTTTAAAAAATCTACTGAAAATATAATTACAAGAAAAGAATCTTATAAAAGGGCAGTTGTATCAAGTACAGGTACTTACAATGTATCTACACATTCTGTAAGAACATTAAATGTTCAAGGTATGCAGTCAATGACTGTTAATACAGGTTTTTTAGATGAAGGAATGAATGAACCATTTAAGGAACTTCTTTTATCAGAGCAAGTATGGGCAGTTATTAATGATGTAGAAAGACCAATTGATATAACAACATCACAACTTAATTACAAAACAAGTTTAAACGATAAATTAGTAGACTTTACTATTAGTTTCAATTTTGCTAACGATACAATTAATGTACTAAGATAAATGCAAGTAATTCAATTATATATAGAAGGTCAAAGGGTAGATATGTTTAAGGATGAATCTGTAAGTATTACACAGACGATTCAAAATGTTAAAGATATATCTAAGGTGTTTACTGAATTTTCAAAAACATTTAGCTTACCTTCTTCTAAAACAAATAACAAAATATTTCAGCATTATTATAACTACGATATTATAAATGGTTTTGATGCAAGAAAAAAGAAAACAGCAAGAATTGAATTAAACAATAAAACATTTAAAAAAGGTAAAATAAAACTAGAAGGGGTTGATTTAAAAGAAGGAAAACCAAATTCATATAGAGTAACATTTTACGGAAACACAGTTGATTTAAAAGATTTATTAGGAGAAGATAATTTAGCTTCTTTAGATTGGTTAGATAACTTTAATCACGATTACAACGCAACACAAGTAAGAACTGCTTTAACAACAGGTATAGATAAAACAGTAGATAGTGTTACTTACACAGATGCACTTGTAGCACCTTTAATTACTCATACTACTAGATTATATTATGATAGTGCTTTGAGCAATCCTGCGTATCCTGATGCACTTGGTGGCAACTTATACTCAACAGGTTCAAGTTTTCAAGGAGTTTATTTTGAAGAATTAAAATATGCTATTCCTATTTATATTATAGTTAAAGCTATTGAACAATCTTATGACATTACTTTTTCTAACAATTTCTTTAATGATACTAATGTTTCATATAAGAATCTTTATATGTGGTTGCATAGAAAAAAAGGAAATGCTTTTGATGAAGGCGAAGCTGTTTCTTCTTTAATTACAGGTTTTCCTAGTGATTTTGTTTCTATGAGTAGAATATATAGCAATCCTAATAAATTCTTTGTATATAATCTTACAGGCTCACAATTAATAAATTATACTTTAACAGTTTCAACTAGTGGTGCGCAATCTTATTCTATTATAATTAAAAAAGATGGTTTAGTATATGACCAAACAACAATAGAAAATGCAGGTAGTGGAACTATGATAGGTACATTAGGAAATTCTAGTACAGGTTATCAAGTGTTTATTTATGCAAGTACTGCTTTTACTGTTACTAGTGTTTCTATGGCAGTAAGTGATACAACTTTATCGGAATCTGCTACTTTTTCTACGTCTGCTTCACAATCAATTACAACTACAAGAAGCTATATAATAACAGAACAAATACCTGAAATGAAAGTTATAGATTTTCTTACAGGATTATTTAAGATGTTTAATCTAACTGCTTATTATGATGACAATCAAATTAAAATAGAAACACTTGATAGTTATTATCAAAATTCTACTACAACTTGGGATGTTACAAAATATGTAGATAGTAATTCAAGTAGTGTAGATGTTGCTTTACCTTTTAAAAGGGTAGATTTTAAGTTTGAAGGTTTAGGAACTAAATTAGCCTTACAACACCAACAAGCATTTAATTCAGGTTGGGGTACTACTGAATATAATGGAGATGACAATTACGATTCATCAGAAAAAATATATAGTGTAGTAGCACCATTTGAGCATTTAAAGTTTGAACACTTAATAAATGGAAGTACTACTTCTGTAACAACGGCACAGGTAGGTTGGTTTGTAGACGATAACAACGACCCATATTTTGGAAAGCCTTTATTGTTTTATCCTGTAAATACAAGTGGTACTACAATACGTTTTTTAAATGCTATTCCAAGTTCATATACTGATATATCAAGTTATTTTGTACCAAGTAATAGTGTAGAACTAACTTCTGCAACAGACGATTCAAATATAAATTTTAATTTAGAAATAAATGAATATTCGTTTGATTCAAGTTTTGAGGGAACTTTATTTAAAGATTATTACAGCACTTATATACAAAACATTTACAACAATAAATTAAGACTTACAAAAGTAAAAGCATATTTACCTATTAGCTTTTTATTGAATTATAGTTTAGCAGATAAAATTCAAATAGTAGAAAAAATATATACTATAAATAGTATTCAAAGTAATTTAGAAACAGGAGAAAGTCAATTAGAATTATTAAATGTAGTTTCCAGTAGTGAACCACCAGTAATAACACTACCTACCGTTTTAACGACATCAGCAACTTCTGTAACAGAAACATCTGCAACGTTTAATGGTCAAGTTACCGATATAGGAAGTCCTGCATATACAGAAAGGGGATTCTATTGGAAAGTAGGAACTGGTACGCCAACTGCATCAGATAATGTTCAAATAGTTTCAGGAACAGATACAAACGTTTATTCTTTTAATAACACTTCTTTAAGTGCAAACAATACTTATTCATTTGTAGCTTTTGCAACAAACTCACAAGGTACTGCAACAGGAAATACATTTACAGTTAATACTAGTGCTGCTCCAAGTGTACCAACAGTTGTAACATCAGGAAGTAGTTCAATAACAGAAACATCTGCAACAATAATTGGTAATGTAACTTTTGCAGGTAATCCAAATTATACAGTAAAAGGATTTTATTGGAAACAAGGTACAGGTACACCAACAGCAAGTAATAATGTTATAAACGTAGCAGGAACTTCAACAGGTTCTTATTCTACAAATTTATCTTCTTTAACATTAAACAACACTTATTCATTTGTTGCTTTTTGTACTAATACAGAAGGAACGGCTACAGGTTCAACTTTAACTTTTGCAACTGCTTCAGGTTTATTTTTACCAAGCGTATCAACAAATGCAATAACTTCTGTAGGAACAAGTACAGCAACTTTAAATGGTACAATTACTAATGTTGGTAATCCTAACTATACAGAAAAAGGATTTGTATATATTGCAGGAAGTGGAACACCAACTACTTCAAATACTAAAACAATAGTAAGTGGAACAAGTTCAGGTGCTTATAGCAAAGGTATTTCTTCGCTTAATTCTAGTCAGCTTTATTCTGTTAGAGCATACGCAATAAATACACAAGGTACTGCCTACGGTTCTGTTCAAACATTTACAACTAGTACAGCAGCAACTTGTAGTGGTGGTACATTATTCTTTAATAATTCTGTTATAACAGGAATAAATGCAACTTTAGCAACAGGAAGCATATCATATAGTACTAGTCAATGCGGTGCAACTATTCCAACAGTATCTTTATTATTCACAAATAACGTTGGGGAATGGGTATCAACATCACAAATAACAAGTTTACAACTTTATGAAGGTAGTACGAATGTAACAAGTCAATATACTTTAGGGAAAACATTAAATGGGGATGTAATGAATATTACAATAGGTGGGAATTTCCCTTCTGCTTCAAATGATGGTAATCATTCCTATGAAATAAGAATTACAGCTTATAATATTGAAGCATATACAACTACTATAACGTTACCTGCTAGTAATGCAGTAAATCACGCATCAGTAAATGTAACAAAAAATTCTTCTGCTTCTTATCCTGCTTCAAGGGATGACACTTCATTTAACAATGGATTTTTATATCCAAGTGGAAGTTCAGGAGATGCTTATCAATACACAATAACATATACAGCAGATTCAAATTTCACATTTACAGGATTAGGAAATATTACTACACCATTAGTTACCCCAACAGGTACAGGTGTTTCTGTAAATACTGGTACATATACTAGTAGTACATTAACGGTAATTGTAAGTGGAACAATACAAGCTAGTGATAAAGCAGCAACAATATCTTATTCAGGTAGTGCTGTGGCAAGTCCTGCTACAAGTATTACTTTTAGATACAGAATACAACCACAAACAACTTGGAACACTTTTTCAGTAGGATTTAATGTTCCTGAAAATGTAGTTGTTGATTTAGAAGCTACACCAGACGGTTCTTATTCAACTGCACTTGGTAATACAAGTCTTACAACTTCAATAACACCAACAACAAACACTAGTGGGGATGTGCAAGTTCATCAGATTACAATAGCCAATGGTTTGGTAGGCGGTGGAGATAAAACAGGTCAAGTTCAATTCTTCCCACAAGGAAGTTCAACTTTACTTACTGCTGTTAGAATTAATTTTATAGATAATTAAATGTTAGAAAACATATTAAACTTATTGGAGTTTGCAAGAAATGAAAAATGGAAAGGTCAATATATAGATATTGCTTTAGGTAAAAACAAATATCCTGAATCGATTAAAGAAGCATATCAACAATTTAGAAAGGAACTATGAGCATAAAGAAAACAATAGAATTAGAAGCTAAAGTAGATAAAGCAGAAAAAGATTTAAAAGGCGTAGCTGATAGTGTACAACGCATAGACGATAATTTAACCGAAGTAAAAGAAACCACAGGTGGAGTTGCAAAAGGCGTAAAAGGTATTGGAAATGCTTTAAAAGCAGCAGGTATTGGTTTAGCTATTGCAGCGTTCTCTAAACTTGCAGAAGTATTTAATCAAAATCAAAAGGTTACAGATGCATTCAGCATAGCCTTTGAAAGTTTAAGTTTAGCCTTCAATGACTTTTTTAATTTTTTAGATAATAATATAGGAACTGTAATTGAGTATTTTAAAGGTATTTTTAGCGACCCTCAACAAGCATTAAAAGATTTTGGTATAGCTATAAAAGAAAACCTAATTGAACGCTTTAATAGTGCTTTAGAAGTACTTGGTTATCTTGGTACAGCTATTAAAAAGGTTTTTGAAGGAGATTTTGATGGTGCAATGGAAGCTGCTAAAAATGCAGGTAAAGAATATGTAGATGTTTTAACGGGTGTAGATAATTCAGTAGATAAAATAGTAGAAGGCACTAAAGAAATTACAAGTAGTATTGTAAATTATGCTAAATCTACGGTTAAAGCTGCACAAGGGACTGTTGAACTAAACAAACAAGCGGAAGTAGCTGCTGTTATTAATCAGGGTCTTATTGAGAAGTACGATAGACAAGCAGAGCAACAAAGACAAATACGAGATGACGAAAGCAAAACTATTGAAGAAAGAATTGCAGCAAACAATAAATTAGGCGAAGTATTAGAAGAACAACAAAAGTTAATGCTTGAAAATGTAGATATTACAATTAGAGCAGCACAAGCAGAATATGATAAAAACCAAAACCAAGAAAATTACATAGCTTTACTAGAAGCACAAAATGAACGTGAAGCAGTATTAGCACAAATAGAAGGGTTTAGGTCTGAACAATTAATTAATAGAATATCTTTAGAGCGCGAAGCAGCAGATTTAAAAACAGAAGCAGACGAAAAAGCTATAGAAGATGCTGAAAAATTAATTGAATTAGAAAAGCAAAAAAAGCAAGGTGTAATGGATGCTATGGATGCAGTAGCAATGGCTGCAGGGGAAGAAAGCAAAATAGCTAAAGCGTTGTTTCTTTTAAAAACTGGTATGATGCTAAAGGAGCAAATAATGGTAGCACAAGCAACTATGCAAAGAATTATAGCATCAGCAGCAGAATCAGGTGTAGATGGTGCAAAAGGATTTATGAAAGCAGCAAGTGCAGCACCCCCTCCTGCCAACATACCATTAATAGCAATATTTGCAGCACAAGCAGCAGGTATAGCAATGAGTATTAAAAGTGCAGTAAGTACAGCTAAATCAATGGTTGGTAGTAAAGGCGGTGGTGCGAGTAGTGATGGTTCAATTTCTGCGCCAAGTGTAACTACAATGGCTGCACAAGCACCTGATTTTAATGTAGTAGGTGCATCAGGAACAAATCAATTAGCACAAGCAATAAATGGTCAAGACAAACAACCTATAAAAGCGTATGTAGTAAGTAATGATGTAACAAATGCACAATCATTAGAACGTAATATAGTTGAAGGTGCTTCAATAGGCTAATAAATAACAAAACATAGTAAATTTTATTGTTTAAGTATGGATATAATAGAACTTTTTATAGATGAAACGGATGAAGTATCAGGAATTGAAGCTATTAGCGTAGTTGAAAACCCTGCTATCGAATCAGACTTTATAGCGTTAAAGAATCAAGAATTTAAACTTGCAGAAGTTGATAAAGAAAAGCGTATTTTAATGGGTGCAGCTTTGATACCTAATAAACCAATTTACAGAACTAGCGGAGAACAAGAATATTATATATACTTTTCTAAAAATACAGTTCGTAAAGCAAGTGAATTATTCTTTATTAAAGGTAATCAAAACAATGCAACACTAGAACACCAATTAGAACTTAAAGGATTGACAGCTGTTGAAAGTTGGATAGTAGAATCTGAACAAGATAAAAGCAGAATGTACGATTTAAACGTACCTATTGGAACTTGGATGGTATCTATGAAGGTTTTAAATGATGACGTATGGAAACAAGTTAAAGAAGGAAAGGTAAAAGGCTTTAGTATTGAAGGTTATTTTGCTGACAAACTAGAAAGACCAAATGAATCCAACGAATTAAAAGCACAAGAAACAATAGATAAATTAAAAAACCTATTTAATGCCAACAACTAAAAATACTTCTTACAAAGTACACGTATTTCATACTGACCAAGCAGAAGTAGATAGTGTAAACATTGAACAAGGTGCTATGCTACACACAGATGAAGCCTTGTATATGGGTCATAACGGAAGAAACGTAATAGTTTATCCACAACAAAGTGTTTCAAGTGCAGGTTGGGCAAGATACGATGATACAATTTACACTAGTAGTAATAAGCTAACTCTAGTTGCAGACACCTTAACAACCGTTCCTAATAACGCAGGTAATATAGTTAGGAGTCATTCAAGTATATCGTTCTACGACTCTTCAACTCAAAAGATACTAGGTGAAAACGTAAATGACACTTATTTATTTACTCTTGCATTCAAAGCACAATCACCTAATGCTAATCAAACATTTTTAGAGTATAATCTACAAGGTTCAGGACAAATAGCAAGAGTCTCAGGTACTCTAGCTTTTCCTAAAGGTAATGATGTAGAACATACTGAGAGTATGGTTATGCAATATTATACAGATGCAGACTTTGTAGCTAATGGTGTAGAGCTAAAAATAACTTCAGTAGGTGGTAGTGCAAGTGTTTGGGATATTATATACTTCATACAACGTACACAAAACGGAAATTTATACTAATGGAAAGAGAAAGAAACCCTAGTCCACAAAACGACAAAAGAGCGTGTATGTGCAAAGATGGTAAAACATATTCAAGAAAGTGTTGTGATGGTAGCTATCAAGCACAAGGGATAGGAAACATAACAGGAACTGAATAAATTTATAACAAAACGTTAAATATATTATTATATAAATATGGATTCAATAACAAAACAAATACTAACTAAGTTAGCTAATCAGAAAGTTGAGTTAGCAAGAAAAGCACCAAGCGTAGAAAAAGATTTTGCAAACCTTAATGATAAATTAAAAAAAGCAGAAGCAAAAATCGATTCATCTTTTATGGCTTATAGAAAAGAATGGAATAGTTTTCAAGATATTATAAAAGAAGTTGAAGGAGATAGAAAAAGATTAGAAAACGACATAAAAGAAATTGGTCAAGCTGCTATGGATTTAGGTGTTGATTTTAATTCTGTAAAAGGACTAAAAGAAGCACAAGACTTGTCAAGAAAATTAGATGGATTAACTTCTGATTTGCCAAAGTTATATAAAGAGCCTAAATAAACACATAAATAACATTATGAAACCAAGCGTACAAAAAATACTAACTAAATTAAGTGAAAATAAAGTTGAATTAGGTGCTGTTCAAGATTTTGAAAGAATGTACAAAATTGCGGAAAGTAATTTAATGAAATCTGAACCTCAATATGGAGATATATTAAATAAAGCAAGAAGTTTAAATAAAGAAATTAAAAAAATTGATGAAGATATTGATAATGGAATTTCCGCTTATAGTATTTTAGAAAAAAAATCAAAAGAATTAGGTATGGATTTAGATTCTAAATTAAAAGGTAATAGAAGTAGATTAAATAATTTTAAAAAAACTACAACACAAATATTATCTGAATTAAAAAACATTATTTAAAAACATAACAAACTAATTACTAATTTATTGTAATATTATATGAAAGCAACAGATATGTTAAACAAAGTAAAAGAACTTATTGGGGTAGAACTATCCGAAGAAGTTAAGTTGGCTCAAGCCACATTAAAAAATGGTACTGTTATTGAAAGTGAATCATTTGAAGCAGGAAGCGAAGTGTTCATTGTAACAGAAGATGAAATGGTAGCTTTACCAGTAGGCGAATACAAACTTGAAGATGGGGAAACTTTAATTGTAGAAGAAGAAGGAATTATTGCTTCTGTTGGTGCAGTTGAAGAAGAAGTTGAAGAAGAAGTAGAAGCTGCTGAAGATAAAAAAGAAGAAATGGAATATGCTACTAAAGCAGAACTTTCTGAAATTAAGGCAATGATTGATGAAATAAAAGCAATGATTGAACCTAAAGAAGAAATGAGCGAAGAAGGTGTAAGTTCTATTAAATCTGAAGAAACTACAACTAAAACGGTTTACGCTGAAAAGGAAGAAGTAAAAGAAGAATTAGCTGCTGAAACACCAGTAGAAAAAATTACTCACAATCCTGAAGCTGAATCTAAACCAAATTTAAACCTATACGCACAAAAAAGAGCATTAAGCACAG
>Ga0208303_1000967_pt1 | contig 11690 bp, 16 predicted proteins | sample CB_VirMetaG_2_FD_184537 | JGI IMG/M metagenome (GOLD analysis project Ga0208303, IMG submission 184537) | Freshwater to marine saline gradient viral communities from Chesapeake Bay - CB_1504_2 Viral MetaG (SPAdes) (version 4) | ecosystem: Environmental > Aquatic > Marine > Coastal | place: USA... | reverse complement strand
ACTTCAGTTAAATTTTTTGTACCATCATACACATCAAAAAACACTTTATTAATTGGCAAAGCAACAAAACAAAACATGTCGATTTGACCATTTCCATATCTTACCACTTTATTTTGGCGAATGTTATCAGCAGTTCTCTTGCTTGTACGTAATTCCCAACGATAAAAATCTTTGTTTCTTCTTACATATACAGTATTGGTAGTCTTTACTTGAACCCTGTAAAGATGATTATCGTGGTCAAGAATAAGATCTGATCTATGACCTGGTGGAGCTAAAATTACAGAGTCGCAATATCGCAACAAGTATGATGCTGCTAAATATTCACCTGCTAATGATATTCTAGCAGAGGACTCAGACATCTAGCCTCCGTTATATGTGTTGCCAGTCTTTTCCTTCAAACATTAAAGCTTCTGCTTCTCTTCTTCTTGTAAGGCCAGGCAATACTTTGCGCTCACCGTTAACAGTTGCTTTGTTCCATCTTTTTATTTGTGCAGGAACTTCATTGTACTCTCCTGCATTTAATTTTTTTAATAAAGTAGATGCTTTTAAATTAGCTGGACCTAGGTTGTATACCCAAGAAACTAAAGCATCAAACTGACATTGATTTATTGGCGCTGTAACAAGAGAGTTTACATAGTGTTCGTACTCGTCATCAAGTTCACGCCATAACATAAAGTCTGCTTTTTCTTCAGTCCACTTATCACCTTCTTGTACATCTTTGGTATATCCGTATCCTATTGTCCAAACTCCCGCAGCACATTGGTAAGCTTCAAGCTCACAACCTTCAAATTTTTTTATAAGTTCAAAACCTTCGTCTGAAGTGTGCATTAGTTTCCGAATACGATTGTTACAAAAGCGATGAATAAAGTTCCTATAAAACCAAAAGTTCCAAACATTGCTATTCTTAAAGTTTTGTTTAAATCGTTCATCTCTTGCTTTATCTCTGCTGTTTCTTTGAATATGGTCTTCCATCTTTCTTCACATTTTGCTTCATGCGATTTTAAGTCTGATGCAACAGATTGAACTGTATTTCTACTCGCCATCTTTTTTATCACCCGTATTGGATGCTCCAAAGTAAAACGATATAACTGCTGACGCCAACCCACCTAAATATCCTAACACTAAATTAATTAAAGCTTCAGAATTTTGTTCGGGTGGTTGTAAAGTTACTAAAAATATATAACCCATAAAACCACCAACAACAGCAATACCCATAACTCTAGCTGTCCAATCTTTACTAAAGTTTTTTCTAGCGTCTTGTTTTTCTGCTGTTTCTAGTTTAAATATATCTACATCTAGCTCTTTCATTTGAACTTCAAACTGTTGTTCAGCTTTTTTAAGCTCTAACATTTGTTCGGGTGTAGCTGATTGAATGGCTTGATTGATGGCTTTTGGCTCAGGAGAACAACCTAGGACTTGTGCAACAACAGAAGCTGCTTGTCCGCCCAATGGTCCACCCAAAGCAGAACCGAGTGTCGGTGCTATGGCTCCTACTACATTTTTTATTAAACCAAATTTCATAATTACCCTGCTAATGGATTTTTTTCTTCATTAATTTTAGATTCTATCTTTTGTACATCTTTTTGTAAGTTCATGTACTGTTCTTTTAAAATAGACCAATTGTTTGTGTTTTGATTAACAACCCCTTCTAAAATATTTATTTGCTCTAACTTTTTTAATTTTTGTTCCATAACAGAAATTTGTGTTACAAGGCTGTTAATGTCTTCTTCGTAAGAAACAGATGCTTGTGCCTCTAAGTTTTCAATTCTATTAACATAGGTTGCTCCTTGATAGCCAAAGCCAGCAAGGGTTGTAACAATTCCTACAAGAGCTATTAATTGCGTTGTTTTATTTTCAAACCAATTCATTTTTTATCCTACAAATTAGGTTGCATTGCTTTTAAGTTTACCAAAGTTTTTATGTTTTGGTTAAACAAACCGTTTAAAGCTGTTCTATTATCTAATAATGTATTGCTAGTATAAATGTTTTTTGACTCATACCAAAGCTCTTGATTGGGTATAGATAAAGCTCTGTAATCATTAAATCCAACAACATACCCCATGTATGCAATAATTTTATCTTCTGATCCATACTCTCCTGTTTGTTCTTGTTTGTTTTTTATTTCGTTTTGAGCCTCTTGCATGTTTTTAGCAAGGATTTGATCTGCTATTTCATCTGAGTCTGATCTGCTGTTATTTGCGGATAAAGATGTATCAATTTGTACATCATTATTGACTGAAGATGTATTGCTAATGTTACTAGCCATAGTTGTTGTGTCTGAAAAAGACTCATTTGATTCTGTAGAAACAGAAACGCTCATTTGTAAAACCTCATTGTTTTGTGCTGTTGAAGATGCAAATTGATCTGAAATACTAGGTGAGTTGCTCATAGAAACACCGCCACCGCTTGATCCTAATGAATTAGATGAATTGTTTAAATTGTTGTCATCGTTTTGACTTGTACCACTTACACTGTTGTTGGCTGTTTTAATTGTAGATGAAACAACTCGCAATGCGACATCTCTAGTTAATGAACTCTTTGTATCTTTGTTTTCAACAAAAATTTCTTCAATGGTTTCTTCCTGCCTTTCTCTTTCTTCTCTAACTTCTGCAACTTGTTCCTCTATCTCTTCTTCGATAAATCTAGGCTCTAGTTCTTCTTCTATCACTTCTTCAAAAATGGGTTCAGGCTCTTCTTCTATTATTCTTTCAGGTTCAGGCAAGTTTTCTGCTAAAAAGGTTTCTTGAAAAATAAATTCTTCAATCATAATTTCTTCACGAGGCAAAAATGTTTCTTCTTGTGCAATTTCAAATATTTCAATTGTTTCTATTGGCTCGGAAAAAGGTTGAGGTTCATTAAAAGCTTGTTGTTGTGGCTCAAAAAATATTGGTTCTTCGTATGATTGCATAGGCTCTTCTATGTAGCCAAACTGTTGCTCTTCTTCTATAGGTGGGTTGCTGTAATTTTGTTCTTCTTGATATCCATAATCAATTTCTTCTTCTTGAAAATAAGCTACGGATTCTTCTTGTTTATAGCCTTTGCATGATGGAGAGTATTGAGGGTCAATGTCACATTGTTCATCATCATAAGCTTGCCAATATCCTGCACAACTAACATCATTTAGTGGGTTGCTACAATCAATAACCTCGCCAACAAATAAAGAGCCACCGTTTTCTAAATTTTGATTTTTGTCTGAACTGTTCCAGTCATAGTTGTAACATTCTTTAGAATTATATACTCCTGTATTGCACTCATCATGAAAATAATAAGTTTCAAACTCATCTTCTTTGCCTTGTATACCTATAAATACATCATGGTCTTGAATGTCTAGCTCGCCATAACGAGCCTCGTAGGTATCGTTAGGGTATAGCCAAAGCTCAAAAGTATTTTTTGAATCTCTGTAATATTCCCACATTTCATACCAACCAAATATAACCTTGTCATCAAAACTTTTGGCTAACATGGAAGAATTTTCTCCCATAATAAGGTCAGTCCAAAACGGATAGATTGTATAGTTGGTGTTGGGGGATGGGCTAGGATTGTACTGTGTGCAGTTTTTCTCCCATGTGCTTGCTGTAGATAATGAGCCTAATATTAAACAACCATTGCTAGCCATGTAACCTTGGTTAAAAGTTTCGCCAAAAAAATTAAAGTCAAAGCCAAAGTTAAAAACCTGAGATGTACCGTCATCACTTGCTGACATGTTGGTAGCATTTTCTAAGCGTAAATCCCAAATGGGTTTGTCTTGAATGAGGGTGACTGTTGTTTGGCTTAAAGCTGTAACACTAAACAGACACGCTATTGCGTAGCATAAAATTCTTTTTTGCATTGTCTGTTGGTTTTAGTTTTTTTTGTATAGGTTTTTTTTACTAACCCAACCACATCTTTATTTATTTTTTCTCTTTTAGGATTTGCATCTTGTGTGCATTGTCTAATAAATTCTTTTTCTTTTTCGTCTGCATCGGGTCTTTTTGATGGGTTTTTTAACCAAGCTTGAGTTGCTTCGTCACCAATTTGGCCTTTATATGGACAAGGTGTGCCTGCCATTTCCATAGCCTTAAATACTCTTTTGTCTTGGCAGAGTATGCTCACACTAGCCACTTTCATGCCAGTATCGTAAAGATACTTAGACAGTTTTAATCTTTCACAGTTTTCATCTGTGACTGTGCTTCCAGTTGAAAGACCAAACACCTGTCCTTGAAAAGCACCTGATCTACCTACAGTACATAAGTCTTGAGAATAGCTCATAATACTTGGTGCAATAGCAGAAGCAGGGGGTGCCTTACTTTTTACATTTTGATTAATGGTTTGAGTAGAATTAGATTCGTTAATATTTCTGTTGGTGTTATCAGAAGTTGAATTATTAATATTTTTATTAGTGTTGTCCGTAACGACATTTGACTCAGACTCAGAAACATTCACATTCGTATTATTATTTGTGTTTACATTGTTGCTTGTTGAGCTAGAGGTATTTGTAACATTTTGATTTACGGTTGAATTTACATTTGATGTCGAAGTCGAAGTATTGACATTGGTGTTGTTGTTTGTGTTTACATTATTAGACGAAGAGCTACTGGTGCTATTGTTCGTGTTGATGTTTGTATTATTGTTGGTGTTGGTGTTTGTGTTGTTATTGGTGTTAGTGTTTATGTTTGTGTTGTTGTTGGTGTTTGTGTTTGTGGTAACTGTGGTGTTGATGGTTGTTAACCCATTGTCTTCACAGTATTGCGTACCTGCTGTGCAATCACCAACTGGGTCAGCTTGCACATTTGACGACAAAAAACCGAGCGTTAAAAACGCTACACCAATTAAAAAGAATTGATTTTTCTGTCCGTAAATCATTTTTAAAATATAGCATAAAAAATTTTTTTACCTAAGAAGAATGCATTACTAATTTAATTTATTTTTCTTATTTTTTAAATTTAGAGACTATTTTGCTCCAAAGTTCAGGCTTAAATCTTTCAATAGACCAACCTATCACTACTGCTACTACTGTTAATGGTATTAATACTTCCATATTAAGCTCCTTTAAAATATGCTGGCAATCCAATCATTGGTCTACCGTCATACTTGTTGCTTTCGGCATCTTTGCCACTAGCATCATTATAATGTAAAAACACTTGTCCACAATCTTTACCTTTAAATGGTTCACGCCAATGCTCTAATTCACAACCACGATACATCAGCATATCACCTGCTTCAAGTTTAACTTCTATTCCTTTTTTGCCTTCTTCGCCTGATGGCTCTAAAAAGATTGACCAATCATCACCACCTAAGTTCATAGTGGTAGATATCTCGCAAGAGTATCTATCTTTATGTCTTTTTAACTCATCACCTTTTTTATAGATTCTTGCATACGAATAAGTTTCAGTTAGCTTTACACCTGACTCTTTTTCCATAATAGGTTTAACTTTTTGCAATAAAGTTTCCATAACGATATCTGAGTAATGTGAATAAGTTTCAGGTATTTGTTGATCGTTCCACACGCCAAAGTATTCAGTAAATTGTGAGATGTATTTTTCATCAAACATATGTCTTGCTACTGCTCTTTTATTTAAAAAGTATTGATAACAAAAATCTGCTAACTCTGTTGATATAGCACCTTTAATTACTTGGTATTTATTTTTCTTAAAGCTCATTTGAATGGATATCCTAAATTCCAACACACTAAGGAGTGTCGTATTCCTTTGGTTACTGGTTTGACTCTATGCCAAACAAAAGATGGAAAGATAATCACGCTACCTTTCTTTCTAATTTCTTCACATATTCTTGGCTGTGAGCCTTCGTCTGTGTTTCTAAAATCAAACTCTAAATCTCCGCCTTCATATTCTTCAGGATCGGTTAAAGATACAGTCATGCTAAGTTTTCTATACTTACCATGCACATTTTGATTTTCAGGATTGTTATAAGGTTCTTCGTAAGAGTCACAATGCCAATCGTAAAACTGACCTTTCTTGTATTCGGTAAACTGACAAGCCTCGCTAAAATCCCATTCAAAATTCCAACTAGCGTTATAATTTGCTTGATGGATGTAAGGTTGTATTTCTTTGTATATCCATCTATCTGACATCCAAACAACATCAGACTTTCTTTTCTTTTGAATGTTTTTAAGTTCTAGTTTGGTTAAGTTGTCTTTATCAGCGTTGCCTGTAAGAGCCATTTGTTTATCTTGCTCTTTACCATAACGAACTATGTCATCACATATTCTTTCAGGAATAACCGATTGAAAGTACCAATAATAATATTTTAGATTCATATATAGTTTGCTACTAAAACAATTCTATTTTCATCTATTTTAGGCGTTCCTTGAAAATGATTATACTCGCCATTAAAAATTATAATTTTATCTTCTTCTGCTGAAATTGTATGTTGTTTGTTATTTATTTCAATATAAGTTTTTCCGCTTGTGGTTGTAAAATAAAGAATTAAAACATTATGTGCAAAAGGTAAGTCTGTATGAGAAATGCTTTTCTTTAATGTTTGATGCGGAGTTAAATTTATATTAAGCCTGTAAACAACATTTAGTGATATGTTATTAAAATCAAGTATTTCTTTAAAAATTTTATATGTTTGTTCAAATAAATTAGAATCTATTTTAGGAACAGGATATCTATAAGGCGTTTCTTGATAAGGTCTATCTACAATCGTATGACTAAAATAAAATATATCTTTTGGTTGGTTTTCTCTTTCGTTTTCAGAGTAAAAATGAGTTCTATGTTTAGTAAACCAAGGTACATTTCCCTCTGCTAAAACATAATTTTTATAATCTAAATAATTTTTAGTTAAAGGATTTTTTAAATTTTGTACACTCATCTTCTCTCTCTTAAGAAATAAGTATAGTTTAGATGCGGTTTAAAAGAAAGGTTAATTAACCTGCTTCCCAATCTCCATTTTTTATTTGTCTAAACACAGATCGTAAATCCCAACAACTAGAAGCATCAAAAACATAATCTGCTCTGATTCCTACAAAGCCTGATCCACCTAAACCAACTGGACCACTGTGATGTCCTCCACCACCACCACCACCAGTGTTGGCTTGAGCTGATGTTGCATCTTCAATGTACCCACCTTGTCCACCGCCACCGCTTGTAGGAAGTGTACGATGTGGACCACCAAAAGGTGCTGTGTTAGATACGCCTGCTCCACCACCACCCCCTCCAAAGTAGCCTGTGGATGGTGCTGGTTCGCCAGTATTGTTTTCGTCTCCTGTTCCATATCCAGTGAAGTTTGGAAATTGTCTACCTGCTCCACCTTGACCACCAGCTTGTGGGTTAGGGTAATTTGCTGGATTGGTGTCATACCAATCAGGTGCGGTATTTCCTACACCGCCTGCATCAGGTGCTGCACCGCCTCCGCCTCCGCCACCGCCATCAGGACCTGGCCAACCTGCTCCACCTGCTCCTCCATAACCAGTAAGACCACCTGCTGGATTTGCTTGGTTGGATGCTCCTCCTGAAAGACCAGGATTTCCGCCACCGCCACCGCCTGAACCACCTGCTCCACCTACACTTGAAATACCGCCATTTCCACCACCTGTAGATGTAACAGTTTCAGGTGCGCTTATAGGATTATTAAAAACTGAATCAGCACCATCGGCATTTCCTGCTCCACCACCACCTATTGTTATTGGATAAGTTGTTCCTCTTACGATAGGGTAAGAAGTTCCATGAGCTACCCCTCCTGCTCCACCACCGCCTCCATGCACTCCTGGAGTTGGATTAACTCCGCCGCCACCACCACCAGCAACAACTAATAGTTCAACTTCTCTTGTTGCAGGTGCAGTAAATGATCCACTGCCTGTGTAATTTTCGTTGATGGCTTCACCATAAACTGATGTTTGTACTGCTCCGATTAATCTAGGCATTAGTTACTCCAATTTCCTTGTTTAACAGAATCGTATACTGAATTCATATCCCATATTCCTGAGCCTGCATATTCACCTGCTGCTTCTTTTACGATAACGACACCTGAGCCACCTGCTGCACCTGCTGCTGGAGCTGGAGGATGAGAGCCACCTCCACCGCCTCCACCAGTGTTAGCTGTTCCTGCTTGTGCATATATTCCTGGTCCTGTTCCAACTGGACTTGGAGACATATCTTGACCTTGACCGCCACCACCAATACCACCGCTACCTCCAAGACAATATGCCCAACCAGCACCGCCTCCGCCACCAGCATAGTAAACTGGTGAACCTGTAATGCTTGAAGATAAACCAGCACCACCTGGACCACCGACTGCTAAAGATATAATGACTGGGTAAGGATTTGATACTGGGATTGGGTTGCCTGGTGTAGCTCCACCAGCCGCAGCATTGCTACCTGCTCCACCAGCACCTCCGCCACCACCGCCACCAGCTGTGTTTGGGTATGTTTGATTTGATGTACCGCCTGGATTACCTTGACCTGCAACACCTGTTCCTGCTGGAGCTGGATAATAGGGTCGATCGCTTCCAATAAAACCTATTCCTCCGCCTGATCCACCTGGACCTCCTGCAGGTATTTCACCGTTTGCACCAAAACCACCGCCTTCTGAGGTAATTGGGGTGGGAGTGCCTAAAACTGAATCTGAACCTTTAGTACCTGTTGGAGCTGGAGATGGATTTTGTCCTCCACCCGCACCTCCACCGCCTACTACTACTGGGTAAGGTGAGCCACCAGCAACAGGGTTGCCTGTAGCTGTTCTAAAGCCACCTGCACCTCCGCCTCCTGCGTAATATGAACCTCCACCACCGCCACCTCCTGCGACAACCAAGTATTCAACTTCGGTTGTATAAGGAGCAGTTGTTAGAGTACCAGTAGAATTAAAGGTGGTTATAACTTCAGGTTGAACTTTTGCTGGATTATCGACACCAATTATTCCGCCATTAGAATTAGCCATGGTTAGACCTCATTCCATTGCAGATTAATAGCATCCCATTCGTAATTGGTTGTAATTATTGGATCACCAGTATAGGTTGCTCCTAGCCATTTTTGATTATCTTCATCCCAATAAATTATGACTGGTTCTGAATCTATTTCTGTAACTGTTGGGTAAGTAACTGGTGCCTGCCAATCATCATTAGAATCTAATGACCAAGAAGGATAAGGTTGTGGTGAAATAAATTTATTTTTACTTGCATCATAGGTGTGACCTATACCTGCATATTGTTTTCTAAAATTATTGTTGTATGAAGTTTGTTTCCAAGCTGTTCCATTTTCTGAATGTGGAACGATAGATGCTACAAATGTTTCTGCCTCAGAGGATAATTCTCCTCCGTTAGCTTCTACATCATCGTTGGATATTACTATTACTCGTAATACTTCGTTGCTGTTATTAAGTTCTGCAAAGTGAGCCATATTTGTACTCCTTAAGCATCATCTAAGATTTCACCTGAAATAACATACTCCAAGTCTGAATCGGCTGAAGCAGTTAATCTAAGTAAATCTGTTTCGTCTAAATAAACTTGTGAATTTTTATCAATTACTACTAAAGTTGCGTCTGCTGGAACTGATACGGTTGAAGCTATTTTGTAATAATTTGAACCATTATCAACTGAAACTTCTACTGTAATATCAGCAGCGTTTGTTCCGTCTACATTAGAGATAATAATTGTGTTAACTTTCTGAACTTTATCAGCAGCTACATCAATTACATCTGTAGGTGAAGTAGTAACTGCACCTGCTATTGTAAAAGGAAGTACGGTTGAAACATTTACTAAATTTGGTGTTGCCATAATATTTTCCTAATTTTATCCGAAAACCAAAGCCATTGCTATAGCTTTACCTGTTGTTGCAATTCCAGCACCATCCAAAGTGATGTTTGATGCAACGTTTAAATCGGTAAAAGCATTTACGACATTCGCTCCTGCTCCTCCGCCATCAGAATAAACAACTGCAACAGCACCATTGGTGATTGTTACGCTTGTACCTGAACCTTGTTTAACTGTTATGGATTGACCGCCTGTTGTAGCGTTTTCTATAATCCATATTTTAGAAACATCATTTGGGGCTAAAGTTAAATTTCTAGTAGCTGTTAAAGAAACTCCTGAAGTAACTTTAAAATATAAACTACGAGCAGGATCGGTTGCTCCGTCTGCTATGGTTGTTGTAGCATCTGCATCAGAACTAAAAGATGCTTCAGTTCCATAACTAAAAGCCTCTGCTATAAGTTCTAAATTGGTGTTGGTACTTGTTCCCCAAGTTCCTGACTCATCACCTGTGGTGATTTCCTTGAGTCTTAAATCATTTACATAAGTTGCCATCTTTTACCTCTGAGCATTTATTATGCCATCTTTTTTTCGGTTATTGTATATTAAATTATGCGGCCACATCTGTCCAATTTGGCGTTTGAGACTCGTCAATTAACCCCCAAACATTTAGATTACTTAGTTCACCTGTAGCTGATACGCCTGTTATTGTTACCCTTGCTTCTGCATCTACCGTTGCTACACCCAATGAAGCTGTCGCACTTAATCCTAATACGCCAAATCTATTATTAGTTATAGTTGTTGCTGTTCCAACTGCACCTGTAGCTGCTACGCCTGTTGTAATAATAATCGTGGCTTCTGCATCAACCAATACTGAAACGTTGCCTAAAGTAGCGCTGGCTCCATCTAATGAAACCTTTGCGTCTGCTTCTGGAGTAACTGTACCTAGAGCAGAAGTGCCTTCTAAACCTGTAGGGAATATGTTTGCTTTACCAGTTACGCTTGTTAGCGTTCCTAGCGCTGAGGTGCTTTCTAATCCTGCTGGAGTAGCATTAGCATCTGCGTTGATTGTGACTGAAACTGATCCTAGTGTGGCTGTAATGCCAGCTACTGCTGCGACTGCTTGAGCATTTACTCCTGGTGAAGTTAGAATTGCTGTTGCAGATACACCTGTAATTTCGATAGGTACAGCACCTTCACCCCAGCCTAGCTGTCCCCAAGTGCCTCTACCCCAACCGTTTATAAAAGCCATTTACCAATTAATCTCTTGTATGTTTCCGTCAAAACCTTCATATACGCCTAACGGAAAAAATTCATTTAAAGCATTTATATCGCCAGCATCATAATTAAGTTCTGGCAAAATTGCTGTTCGTTTGTTTACTATAACACTAATATTATAACCGTAGCTTTTTACTGCTGCATCTTTACAATCAAATCCAGCTAAAATTAAATTATATAAAAGCAAGCCAGCGTTCCAAAGGGTAACGTGACCACCTACTATTTCATGTTTTGCAGGTGGAACCGTTATCGCAAGAACACCATCATCTTTAAGAGTGTGAAAAATTTTGGTAAGAAAATGATTAACGTTAAGTTGATGTTCTAAAACGTGTGAACACCATATGCAATCGTAAAGCTTATCGGTAGCTAGATTATTAAAATCGCCTAATAGATCAGGCTTATAATCAGGATTGATATCTTGACGGGTAACATCTTTGGCTAGTTCTTTAAAAAAATTAGCAGCGTTTAGGCCTTGAGATGGACCAGATCCAATATCTAATAAAGTTTTGAACGAATAGTCTTTAGCTAACTTTACAGCCGCTTCGTTACCAAACAACATGTTTGGCAGTAATTAAGCGATTCTTATAATCGCTGTAGAAGCTGCTGCTGCTGGGAATACAATAGTGAAGTCTCCAGCGGTAGATGTTTTATCACCACCAAAGTCAATTGTTGCTACTGACTTATTTGCATCAGAGCTGTTGTAAATCATACAACCTCTAGCAGTAAT
>Ga0208303_1000962_pt1 | contig 11744 bp, 13 predicted proteins | sample CB_VirMetaG_2_FD_184537 | JGI IMG/M metagenome (GOLD analysis project Ga0208303, IMG submission 184537) | Freshwater to marine saline gradient viral communities from Chesapeake Bay - CB_1504_2 Viral MetaG (SPAdes) (version 4) | ecosystem: Environmental > Aquatic > Marine > Coastal | place: USA... | reverse complement strand
CGCAACAATATCAAGCTGTCCGTCTGCGCTTGAGTTTATGTAGATTGCTGAGTCGCGAAATTGAATCTTCTGGTCGGTGGTGGTGGTGTTGCCAGCAGAAAGGACTTCCGCTAACGTATCAGTTACGCCGGGGTCAACGCCGGCCATCGCATCAACAACTGCGGCTCCGCTGCCTGCACCATCCAAATAAACAACTGCTGTTTTGCCTGTGGCTATTGTGACGTTAGCGCCAGTACCCTGGCTGATCGCAATCGATTGTCCGCCGGTAGTCGCGTTCTCGATCCACATCACCCGGCTAATTGTATTTGGCGCGATGGTGAGCGTTCTGGTGGCAGTCAGCGTGGCCGAAGATGTGACCTTGAAATACATTGCCCGCGCTGGATCAGCAGCGCCATCTGCAACGGTAGTAGTCGAGTCGGCATTGGCACCAAAACCATCCTGCGTTGCATAACCAAAAGCAGCGGCAATATTCGTCAGGTTAGTATTTGTTTTATCGCCCCAAGTTGCGGCAGCCTCGCCTGTGGCTATAAGCTCAAGGCGCAAATCGTTAGTATATGTTGATGCCATTTTTTAGTCCTTACGCTGCTTCTTGCCAAGCTGTTGAAGCGATTGTTTGATTTGACCAGCTATCGCTCGAAGACGATTGATCAGTCCAGTTGTTATCCGCTGAAGATTTTTCCAGCCAAGTATCTGACGCAGACGATTGATCTGCCCAAGCAGTCGTTGCGCTACCTTCCGGGCGCCACTTCCGCCGACCGTTAGCACTAACAGTAGAAACAGCTTCGATAGTCGCAGCGCCATAATAAACTTGTCCCGCACTTGCATCGAAAGAAGATGTTGCTGCAATTGTTGCAGAGCGGATCGCAACGATCTGCCCAGCCGCCTGGCTGCTTGACTGAGCCGCAGCATCAGCGGACGCTTCGCGAACTCGTAATCCAGCAGCAGAAAATCCGCTAGTCGCTGCAATCGTTGCCGCAGCGCTTTGTACGCGGATCGCACTCGCCGAAAACGAACTGGCGGCAGTTGCTGTTGCGGCGCCTTGTTGTATTCGTTGTCCGGCTGATGTGAAGGCTGATTGGGCTGCTGCACTAGCTGATCCTTGCTGTATTCGTTCGGCAGTGGCTGAGAATGCGGACGCTGCCGCAACGGTGGCCGATCCGTCTTTGTAGGACCATTCACCCCATCTTCCTGAGCCCCATGTGCCATAGCCAAATCCCGTGGGTTCACTCATTAATTGAGCGTGATGTCCAGGTCACCGGCAGGTATCCGAAACACGTCTCCGGTGGCAATTGTCTTGTTGGCATCCAGGCTCGCGAAAGCCAGCATGTTGCCGCTGCTGGCAGCGTCAAGGACTGCAACGGCCACCACTGTTCCATACCCGGCTGTTGCTGTTGGGTATTCGATTGCGCTAGCGTTTGTTGTAGCGCTGCCGCTTGTTGTGAAGCTCGCTGACTGACGTGCGTATGCGCCGCCTGTGACCTCTGTGCCAGTGGTCGAGTCAGTGGGTGCTACCGTATAAAGCGCCACGTAAACAGTTGATGGTGACGTGTAGGCCGTGTTGCTAAAGGTGTGCGCCAGCAGTTTGTTTTCTAAATAGTCTGTGAATGCCATTTGCTATCTCACTGAAGTGCGCGTGTGCGCATTGTGACTGATGTTTGACCGCGTGTGCGTTGGTCGCTGACGTGCATGTCTTCTACCTTTTTCTGATAGATGCTTGCCCACACACCTATGCGCTCGTCATCTCTCAGATAGGGAGCTGACTGCAACAGAGCGCCATAGAGATAGATGTCAGGGCTTAAAGACAAAAGCCAATTGCTAGTATTGCTGTCAGAAAGAACAGGCACCTTGGCGTAGTACACGAGTTCTGCGGTGTAACCAGTGCTCGTATTATCTGGCGCCGGAAAAACTTCGATCTCAGTGCCGACATGGGTGTAGTACCTAGGCTTGCCGGTTGCGCTAGATGATGCGCGCAGCTTGTTGATGTATTCGTTAGTGACATACTCCAACGGTTTTACCGGGTCTGTCTCTAAAATCAATTGCACTGTCTGCATCCAATCCGCAGGCGTTGCACTAAATCTTGAATCGATCGTTGCCCGACTGCGCGTGATCATGTATCGGTGACGAATGTCTCGTTGAAACTCTGCTTCCGCCAGGCTAATAAAATCTGGAATTGCTGCGGTCAAATCATCTCGATTCAGCCAATCAGCAATGCTTGCTTTTAATTCAGCGTAAGTAGTGAGAGCCACTAAACAGTGCCTCCTCTCGTTCTGAAATATTTGTTATCGCCGTCATTGAGCCAGCGTTTGAAGCGAGCAGGGTCATCAACGATGCCCTGCTGCTTCAGGTCGTAGTAAACACTCAAGGGGATACTCGCAATTTTGCACCACTCGCCGAAGCGTTCGTGCCGGTCTATAACGTTAGACGATCGTTTGTTTGCTTCGATGATCTTTGTCACGTCTTGCGAAGTTGCAATGACGAATTTGTCATCTTTGAGCGTATCGCCTGCCTCGTAGATAAAATCAGTTTTTATCTGCGCATCAGCGTCAAACGATAGATTGCGAATATCTTCCATGATTAGTCCTTATGAAGTGCTTAGATCGCGAATAACGCCCAAACCTGCTTCGTTATTCACTTGCAGGCCGTATTCCGCCAAAAGTAAAAATTTACTCGCATCACCAGTCTTCGCAAGCTCTTCGCTTTGAATCGGTCGAAGCGTTGCCATCTCAACCATATCAGGGTCTACAACGTAAGCATCACGCGCTCTTGAGAACCGATTTGGCACGATAGAAATCGAACCAAAATCGCTTACATACACGTCAGCCGCACCGATAATTTGAGTAGGACCGTCAGGCGCCTGGTAACGTTGCGCTGCAATACCTGCAAAACCAGATACAACAGTTTTAACGTGTGGGCCGACCATTAGGAACTTAGGATCACCTCCATTTGAGTACATTGATTGAACGACCGTTTTGAGCATGGCCTCAGTCAGCGCCCTCTGTGTCCCGTTAGTCGGTGCCGCGTTGGGAACACCACCAGACAGTGTTGGGTCTGCACCATTAGAACCGTTCGACGTGTTAGAAGTTAACCAAGAGGTAAGCGGTGCTGTTTTACGAGCAACAGAAGCGCTTCCGCCTACGGCAGCATGACTCAAACCGCAAAGGTTGTGCTCCATGTCTCGCTTGAGCTCATCGCCCTTCTTAGCAAGTTGGTATGCTATTTCAGACCGTCTGCCAGCTTCATCAATTGCGCCAGACAGGTTGTCCGCAATGATAAAATCTTTGCGCGAAATTTGCGTGTAGTTACCCAAACGAACCGTAGGCGATACTGCCGTAAAGCTTGCCAGGTCATCCCCGTCGATGTGGTGGTTAGCTGCGGGGGCAGCCAATGAATCGGTCTGCCACTCAAAGAATGTGTTAGATACTTTCTTCTTCTTCGTCATGTTACTGATGAAAGGAGTGGTCTGGGGTGAGATGTTAAAAATCACATTCGACAAATCCTCACGGATGCCGACTGCGCTGTATTTTGTAAAAGTGTTTGTAACGATTGCCATTGTAATTTGCCTAAATTAGAGATTCTAAAAGACCTGCTGCGTCTTCCAGCCGGCCACTTTTTGCAAGACGTTGACGAGCGTTTTTTACTTTCTTTGAACGAGGTTTTACTTGGCCTTGCCTGGAACCAGGCTTCACGGTTGCAGAACGATTGCCTTTCTTGGCAGCCTTCTTTATCCGCGATTGGCCTCTGTCGTAGAGCATTGCCTTACGCAAAACTTTAATGTGATTGGCGCGAACGAGTGATTGAAGCTCTTCTTCTGCAACGCCTGCTTCTAAAAGATACTGACGCAGCTCTTCTCGTTCTGTTTGTGCCGTTGATTCATCCTTCCATTCTGGGATGACCTCTGGCAGCCGGTGGACTTCTTCGCTCAAAACTTGCTGCATTGCTTGCGTTTGATACTGTTGGTTCGCCTGCGCTACCCGCTGCTGCTCCAACTGGATCGCCGCAAAACGTTCCTGCTTGGCAAATTGGCGTTTATTCCACTCTCGCTCTAAGCGGGTTGCCTCGATTGGGTCTTCGTTATAAAGACGATCAAAGTCCGGCACCGGCTCATCACTGGTGTTCAATTGAGTTTGCAATGCACTGAGGAGTTGTGCGTATTGCTGTCGCTCTAAAAGTACCGCATCACGGTCTTGCTCGAACGTTTTCCGCTCTTCCGATAATGCTTGCGACTTCTTTGTGTAGTCTGCCTGACGCGAGTACCCGTTTTTGAGTTCGTCTAGCTGAACCTCAACTTCTTCTCCGTTTATTTTTACGGTAAAAGCTTCGGCTGCTTGCTCTTCCTCTTCTGGGTCGTATTCATCGTCATCCAGATCGGCATCGTCTTCTTCTGCGTCGAATTCCTCTTCGGATTCTTCGTACTCAGCTTCTAACTCAACCTCGCCCTCTAGGGACTGGTCAACGCCTTCTTCGATCTCTTCTGCCTTATCCTCTTCAGGGGCTAGTAAATCTTCGATTGCGTCTCTTGCTTGGAAAAGTCCACTACTGGGATTTTCCGCGTCATATTCCATTTTATCACTCATAAACTTTAGCTCCTATTTTTTTCGAAAGCGATCGAGTCGGCAGCAGCTCGCATGCTGTTGACCAGGTGATCCATCGCTTCCAATTGTGCGTGAAGTCTTTCCCTAGCATCGGGCTTTCGTTCACGCTGCCACATCTCAAAAATTTGGTACTTCACTCGACTGCATAGTTCCTCAAAGTCAGGTTCATCGAACATTCGCTGGATGCTCTCAAGATACTGCTGCTCCGTTTTGGCCATTACTCACGCTCGTTAGTTGTCTTATCGCTTCCCGGTCCCGCTCAGAACCGGCCTTAATCGCTGCTGTATCAACCTGGGCACCAAAGCGCGCAGTGATCTCCGCTGCTTTCAGTGCTATGTCTGCCTCGTCTTTATCTCTGCGCCGATCGTCTTCTCGCATCATCTTCTCGCGCTCAAGTTGCAGTTCGGCTTGCTTCTTCTGAATATCCGCTTGAATACTCTGCATTTGCACCTGGATCAGCGCAGCGTTCGGGTCTTGTTGTTCTTGCGGTGGTTGCTGCGGTTGATATTGCGAAGGGTCGGTGAAGAATCGATTGACATCTTTAAAGCCGGCCAGCTCTAACATCTGCGTCATGGTGGCGTAGTAATTCTGCGCGTTGACAATGGGGTTATCTGGACCTAGTTGCTGCAATAACTGCTCTTGCTTCTGTGCTATCTGCTGCAACATCATCAATCGCTCAGTGTCTCCGCCTTTACCCAGGCTAACGTTGGCCACTACGTCCATGCTGGCATTCCAGGCATCCGGGCTCATCGGCACAAAGTTGTTGCGCAATCGAATCATGCGAGTGCGTTCTTGATGCGTAACGACTAGCTTTAAGATGCCCTTGAAAAGTCGCGACATGCCGTTTTCGGCGAACAGTCGAGCGATCATTTCTGTGCGTTGCTGGGCTGCCTGGATCGTTTGATTGACTGCCATCAGCGTCGAGCTTTGCAGAGCTTCTGGCGCCAGACCATCGGCGGCCTTGCTGATTCCGGTGCGGTTCTCTCTGATCTCGTCCAAATACTGCATCATGCCGAATGCATCACCACCCACATAAGGCAAGGTGAAAGGCACAACAGCACCAGGCTGTCGCATGCGAATAATGCCGCCGGCTTCAACGTTCATCACGTCTTCCAGGCTGGCTTGACCTTCAACAACACCAACCCTGGGGTGAGTAGACATTGCGAGGCTGTCGAGTGATGCGCGCAGTACAGCAGACTTAATGCGCTGTATGTCCATTGTTAGATCAGCGATTGACATGCCAAAAAATGAATGCGGTTCAGGGTCAGGACAGAACATTGCGAATGGGATATCGTCGCATGGCTCATTTCTCTGCACTTCGTAGGTTGGACCGGCGCAGCATATTTTGCGCAGCTCACCGATACCGTCACCATCCATGTCGATCCGCATGTACGCTTCAACGTACAGCACCCGTCTTCGCGTTGGATCGCTGTAGTCACGAGTCTGCTGGCTAAACTGGCGCTCTCTTGCTTCTACGTTGAACAGGTCGAAGTCTTCATCGTCTGTAGCGTAATCGATGATGTCATCGTACTCGTAACCCATTTCTACTAATTCGCTAACAGTAGCGTAGCGGCGGTGGGCGATGAGATCAGCGTCAGCAAAGGAGCGAGCGTGGCGACTGACGAGAATCTCTTCTGGAGGCACCGCCGCTACTTTTACTTTTCCGTTAGCACGTCGGTGCGTCACGCTGACTGTAAAAAGTTGGACTTGTTGGCCGTCTGGCGAATCGATCGTGTCGTTGCTCGCGGTTTCTAATGATGTGACATCTACGTTTGGGTCGGAGTTGAGTGCAGCGAGTGCTTGCTCGTCGAGTCCTGATAGCTTATATGATTGTACTTCTTCTGCTTCGTCCCAGTAGTATTTGAGAAATCCTGAGCCCTTTACAAGCGCGTCTTTAAATACTGCATAGAGAATCTCGATATACGATTGGTCTTGGTCTTGGTTCAAAATGTAATTCGCGTAGTCAGTTGCCTGGCTCGCCATTTCTAAATCTTCTGGTCCTTGCGGCGCGTATTCAACAACGTGATCGCTCGCACAGAAGATGCGGACTAACGATGGCAGCATGGCCTGTACGGTATCCCGTACGTCCATCGTCATTGCAGTGCTTCGGCCTTCCTGCTCATTACCGAATGGTTCGCCGTTATAATATTCGGCTGCTTCCGCTCGCCCTGGGCTTATCGTGTTATCGATGAAATCAACGGCGTCCTCGATAGACTCACTGACGATCGATTGAATCTCGTCTTCGCCGATCGTTTCTTCACTAACAAATTCTTCAGTTGTTTCGCTGTAATCGCTCATATCGGACTCATATCAAGTAATGCTTTAGCGAGCTCTTTTTCTTTCTTACCCATCTTGTTGTAACCCTTACCTAGCAAATCGATAATCTTGCTATCCTGCGATGCGTCAACAACAGGCGCCAACAATCCGCCCAAGGCTTGCATGCCTTGATCGCTGTATTGCTGACCTAACTGGGTTCTGGGTTGGTAGTCGAAAAATTGCTCAGTGTTTTGTCGCTGATTGGCTATGTCTTCAGCACTGAAGTTGACGCCCGGCACATAACGATCTCCCAGGTATCTCGCGACAGCACCTGGTGCCGATAGCACTGGCGCAACCATGCCGGATGCAGCATTTGCCCCTGCGTCTGCGAGACCTGCTATTTTTTCACCGGCGCCAAGTAATCCTGCGCTCATCGCGGCAGTAGCGCCAAGTGCTTTGGGGTTTGCTGCGCCTAGTTGCTTCTTAGAATTTCCGGGAGCATTGACTCTAGCTCCGCTGTCCATAGCATTGGGGTTGCGTCCGGGTACGCCAGGCTCAAGTAGGTTTCCTTGCTGAACGGAAGGTTTTGATCCAGCATTTGTTGCAGTATCTCGTCCCATAGCCCAGTTCGGGACATCCAATCCTCCAGCTTTTTCGAGGACAAGCGATCTAGCGGTGTCGAGGTTGATTCGCCCCTTCGAGTAGTCGCTCCAGATTCCTTCAATGGCAGTCTTATTAGGGACACTTTTCCACTCTCTTGGATAGAGGTTTCTAACAGCCTCCCAAGTGACAGACTGCATTTCTCTTGGCATTATACCAGCTTCTTCAGCAGCCATGCGATAGGCATCAGCATTCAAACCGTATGTGCCACTAGCGCCGGTTACAGCAGAGCTTGGCGCTCCGCTTCCAAAATTAGCAGAAACCGCTGGTGACGATCCGCTTAATGGCATCAATTGACCAGCGGCAATAGCGTGAGTATCCATTGTCACATCTGCGACAGCAGGCATTTCTCGTGCATACTCAGGCGAAACAATGTTGTTATAGAAGTTTCTTACCTTGTGCTGACTGCCCATCTGACGAGAGATGTTGTCGATACTGCCGTTTTCTATGACTCTGATCGCTTTAGAAATTTCGTTGTTTGATCCCCAGGCGGCAGTACCCTTCTCACCTTTAGAAGTTAATGCCGGACCCATCGATTCGCCAGTTGGCGATATAATATCGTACCCACGATCTGAAAATGCCTGATCGTGAGATCGAACCCACATCGCTTTTCCAACATCGTTTAACTCTGTAAAAGGTTTAGACAAAACAGACTTAACATTATCTGCATATACCTTTTTGCTGTAGAGCTGCTTCAACATCTTCGCGTGCTTTTTGTCTGGCAATTTCGTACCAGCTTTTATGCCGGCAGCATAAGAGTCGAAAACACGATCAGCTAAAGAGACGTTTTGATACCAATCTTTTTGCGGGGATAAAGCAGCTAAAACACCAGAAGCCTGCTCAACTGAAGTGTTGTATCTGTTAGCCAGACCGCTTGCTAATTGATTCGCGCCTCGATACCAATTTTTTGCTGTATTGACAATGTCACCAGGATACTGGTTATACAAATAATTTAAGTTGTCACCAGTTTGTTCTCGATAAGCATCAAGCAAACCTTTTGTCGATCGGGCATTTGTCTTCAAGCCAGGCATCGTCTTGACTGCGGCAGCAACTGTTTTGTCTAAATTGCCACCAGCATTTATCGCATCAGTGTTGATAACGAGGCTAGGGTCTAGTGGGTTCTCTGTCGCTTTTACAGCAGTCGGAAATCGCTGCCCAATCCTGGCGCCTTGCTTTGCGGCACCCAAGAGTATTGCGCCTTGACCAGCTTCAGCCTCATCGGGAGTCGCGGCAGCGCCTAACAGACCGGCGCCTAGTAACCTACGAGCAGCAGCAGAGCTCATCTACTTAGCGGGCTTCTTTTTTTTGGGAGGCGCGGATTTCTTCTTTGGGGTCATCATCTGTTCGATAGCCTGGGCAGCATCGCGATGACCTTGCGGTCCGTTTTTAAAAGGCTTCATTTGCAGCTCGCAATTTAGAGGGTCATTTATTTTCTCTCTAAAAAACTTGTTACATAACCCCTCAGACGATATTTAGATTTCTGCGAATGGGCTTGTTCCAATTAGTGCTGTTTGATCCGCCATGAATGACGGTGGCCGCCTCAACTGCAAACGTCAGACAAACAGCATCCGCCCTGTCGGGACTAGCAAGTCCGCGCTTGCTCATCTCTGCTTTGGATTCGATTTGTAGCTTGCCGCTAGATGTAAACTTATATTTGATGGCAACGAGTTCTGCCAGCAGATGATCATCCATCGGCATACTTACGTCTCTAGCCTCTAGCCAGGCTTTCAGCTTGTACCAAAGCTCCGCTCTGAGGTTTAAGTAAGTGCCGCGCAACGATGGGCTCTCAGCAGTATTAACGCCCACTGCGGGCAATTGCAGCTCTCGCAATCGATCACAAACGCCACCACCCACTCCGATCGAGTCAACGCAGATTGTTGCCGGTTGCGACCTGGGTAGGCAGCTTTCAAATTCAGCAACAACAGCGCCGGTCAATTGCATCAGGTCAAGACCGCGCCATGTCTCCATCGCTAGAATCTTTCGGCCTTGGCGCTTGCAGAGTACGCTAGACGCACTACCAAAGCGCGCAACGTCTAAGCCCCAAATGATTGGCTCATCGTCCGTTACCTGTACTTCACGCTTCTGCGCGCTCTCAACGAGTTCTAATGGGATAACAGTGTCATCGTCTCTTGCAGGAAAATCACCTAATACGCGGACCCGATAAGCATTGCTTTCTTCACCATACCTGACCTTCATCTCATCAACATATTCTTCACTGACGAGTCCTGAGTCAACGCAGCTCACCTTTCTCGTCCACCACTCGCCTGCTTGACGATGATGCGTATCGAAAAAGAATCCGCTAGACCTGGTTGGGTTGCCTAACAATATTGTACTGGCGTTATGACCGGACATCGATCCCGCCGCAGCCTCAAAGACTTGTTCAGGGATGCCTGATGCCTCATCACAAATTAACAATACGTTATCACTGTGTACGCCCTGGAGCGCCTCTGGTGTTTCTGCGCGGCTGGTTCGACAGCTTATAAATGCTTCAGATGGCGCCGCTTTGTGGCTTACGCGATCGCTTTTTACATCGAGGATTTCTTTGAGAGCGAGCGGCAGCTCATTAATCCAGCGCTTGACTTCGGCAAACAACGCATCGAACAACTGCGCGCTCGTTGGGGCAGTCACAACAATTTTGACGGGGTATCGAGTAATCAGGAACCAAAGCATCAGCCATGACGCGGCGGTCGATTTGCCTACACCATGACCGGACCTGATGCTTAGTTTTCGTTCGCCATCGCAAACTGCTTTCATCAAGTCCGCTTGCCAAGCTTGAGGCTTGACGTTTAAAACATGCTCTACAAACGCTACCGGGTCATTCCGATAGCGCAGTAAAAATTCTTTATAAGGGTTTTCCTCTGCCATTAAGTGCTCGCTTAACTGCCATATGTGATGTCGGCAGATCATAGAGCGAAGAAACTTGTTCCGCTATGGTGCGCAGGCTTTTACCCTGGTGCTTTAGCGCCACCATCGTCGCGACAGCACGAGCGCGAATTGGCAGTTGCTCGATGCGCGCCTCTTTGCCTTCGCCGATCACGCAGTAGCCCCAGGGGGCCGATCCGCCGATATGGCCGCCGCGCTCTTTCTTAGCCTTGCGGCCAATGTTGCACTTCTCTAGCATTTCTTCGCGGTAGATGTCGGCAACCACGCTCATCACTCGGCTGGCGCCTCGCTGACAGGCATTGGTCTTATTCATATCGCCAAGCTGAACGGTCGTAACCTGTACGTCGAGCTTGGTCAGTTGATGCAGCGCTCGCTCGCCGTGGAAGTGATCGCGGCTGAATCGGCTAGGATCGTAACAAACGATCTGATCGCCTGGCTCCAGTTGAACACCCCGCATACTAGGACGATCGAAGAAGTAAGTTGTACCGCTTATGCCGGCATCTTCTAACCACTCATCGACCTGGAATTTTTCGGCAATGATTTCTGCTTGCGTACCAAGCGAAGTGCCATCAGCCTGCTCGTCTGTCGAGACTCTGGTGTATCCGTATATCATAGTACTCCCCCTAAAATTGATAAAACTGGTAAAACTGGTAAAACGGACCAAACAGGCCAAACTCACTGTTTATGCGGTCTGTTGCATGCCTAGGTGGTATGTAGGCATCTTTTCAGATGCTTTTATTGCTCCGAATCACAGTACGCTTTCTTGCGGCTCACCAAATGTTCGTAATCAGACATCTTATTCAACAGTATTTTTTCTATTGAACTTGCGTGCCTAATATTTTCTTTTGTTTCGCCTAGTAAAGACGCTCCCTCACTACAATCAACAGTCGCATCGGACAACGCCGATTCGGGGAAATGCTTTAACCGTAGACGAAAATCGATAATCTCTTTTTGATATTTGTTAATCTCACTACAGAGATGCCCAATCGCGTATTCGATAATGCGTAATTCCAATTTAGGATCATTCATAACTTATCTTTCCTTCGTTTTTTTATTAATTCTGTAACACTGTTTATTCTAATCATATCGTATTACTAGTCAACCTTTAGTTAACAATTAATTGCTTATAGGGAAAAATAAATTTTGTTACGATCGAGGTTTTGGAGGTCGATTATGAAGAAGCACGGTGGGTACAAATTGAAGGGTAAAGGTAAAGCCAGGAAGAATAGGAACGCCGCGATGGTGGGTGGGATTCGGATCACTCGAGCAAAGCCTGCTTATCCGCCCAGGTAAAAAAAAAAGGTCGCGACAGCCCCCTCCTGTTGTGGCCTTTCTGCCCGGTGCGATGCCGGG
>Ga0208303_1000959_pt1 | contig 11751 bp, 14 predicted proteins | sample CB_VirMetaG_2_FD_184537 | JGI IMG/M metagenome (GOLD analysis project Ga0208303, IMG submission 184537) | Freshwater to marine saline gradient viral communities from Chesapeake Bay - CB_1504_2 Viral MetaG (SPAdes) (version 4) | ecosystem: Environmental > Aquatic > Marine > Coastal | place: USA... | reverse complement strand
CTATGCTGCCTATGCCTTCGCTAATAATCAGTTAACCAGCGTTGTGATACCGGATAGCGTGACCACCATTGGTGGCTATGCCTTCGCTAATAATCAGTTAACCAGCGTTGTGATACCCGATAGCGTGACCACCATTGGTGGCAGTGCCTTCAGATATAATCAGTTAACCAGCGTTGTGATACCGGATAGCGTGACCACCATTGGTCGCTATGCCTTCGCTAATAATCAGTTAACCAGCGTTGTGATACCGGATAGCGTGACCACCATTGGTGACTATGCCTTCGCTAATAATCAGTTAACCAGCGTTGTGATACCGGATAGCGTGACCACCATTGGTGGCTATGCCTTCGCTAATAATCAGTTAACTGAAGTCAATTTCTTAGGAAACAGGCCAGCGAATATTTCTGCAGCATTTCTTGAAAATAATCAGCTTTTTAATATTTCTTTTTGCTTGATTAGAACAAGTTGGCCCGGTGATCCGCTCGATAATGGGGTTGCAAATGTAAACCCGGTTGGCATTGACTGTGACTCCGATGGTGATGGTTTGGTTGATAGCGAGGATCCTAAGCCCTTTGATTCAACCAACTTGGATACTGATGAAGATGGCGTGGTCGACGATCAAGATGCTTTTCCTGATGATCCAGCGGCCTCAGTCGACACCGATGCCGATGGCCTGCCTGATGACTGGAACGAGGGCAAATCGGAGGCTGACTCAACATCTGATCCAGCTCTGGTCTTAGATGACGATGATGATAATGACGAAGTCTTGGACTCTGACGATAACTTCCCATTGGATGCTAGCGAATCAGCTGATACCGATGGCGATGGTATCGGTAACAACACTGACGAAGATGATGATGGTGATGGCATTAGTGATTCAGTGGACGGTTATTCGTTAATAAGCGTTGACGGGTTAACTGATACCGATAAGGACGGCTATCCGGACGACTGCGAGCAAGAATGTTTAGATCTTGGTATGACCAGTGACCTCGACGACGACAATGATGGGGTCGTGGATGCCGATGATGCTTTTCCGCTGGACTCTGCTGAATCAGTAGATACTGATGGTGACGGTATCGGTAACAATGCTGATTTCGATGATGATGGAGACGGGACGTTAGACGTGATGGATGCATTCCCGTTAGATCCCGAAGAAAACGCAGACTTGAACAATAACGGCATTGGAGACAATGCAGATTTGGCTGTTTTAGAAGCATTGCTGGCAGCGGCCCGGGAAGAGGGCAGGTCTGAAGTAACCGCTAACCCTTCCTTGTACGGATTGATAACAAGTGCTGAACTCGAGGCGAAACTGTCAGGTAGGACTCAAGCCATAATAGATGACCCAATGGCTTATGGAATAGATTTTGGCTTTGACATCGACGGGGATGGCGAGTCTAAGCCTCTCACAGACGGCCTGCTGCTCATACGTTACTTGTTTGGATTTTCTGGTGACTCCTTGATCTCTGGTGCTATCGGGGCCGGTGCTGAACGGGATACGGCCGAGGAAGTTGAGGCTTATATCAAAGAGCGGGTGCCTGTTCAGTAGGTTTGACCGCAGGTGCCTGAGACACGCAGCAATGCCCTAGATAGCTCTATCCCTGCATTTGGACTCATAGTTTGATCAAAGCGATCAAGCGCGTACAGTTAGCGGATGGACGTTGAACTAACTGGACAAGAAAATGCGCTGGCTGATGAGTGGCTGACCGAGTGCTCCCAATCATACATTGAGCCGGGCACTAAGGATTTCAGAGATCTTATTCAGGCGATGAAGGCGGCCGAGGTGCCGAGAAAAATCCGCGAGTTTGTGATCAACGTCGTCGAAGAGGCCCATCGCGACAATGCTGATTGAAACACCTAGCCCTTCGACGTGTTTTGGGCCTTGATGTCTTCGATCTATTACCTCCCCGGACGCGATGGAAGGCTCAAAAAGGGCCTTGGAGCCTTTTTACAGGAAAAATGTGACCAACTAGTAGGGCGAGAGGTCTCTGGTGACCTAAAAGGGCTTAAATTCGAGGACCAGCTCGAAGTAATTCAACAGGATCTGCTTGAATCACATTGGCATGAAGGTGACTGGATAGTAGCCAATTCATATGGTGCCTATCTGCTGCTCCACACGTTAATTGATATGGAATCGTACCCCGGCAACATTTTTTTGTTGAGTCCAATTCTTGGTGCAGCGCAGACCCAAAAGTTTTTCTTTAGGCCGCCTAGGGCCAAGCGGTTGCTTCAGTCATTTCAAGAAAGAGCCTTTCCAGTGCCTAGAAGCCTGAGCTGCATCGTTGGTAAATTTGATTGGCAGAGCGTGCCTGAGAGATGCGTGGATCTTTGTAATGCAGTCAATGGGCGGTTGAACGTTGTGCCTGACGGTAATCACGTGATTGATCCCGAATTAGTACAAAACTTTTGGCAATCGATGGGCTGATACTGCGTCCGAGTATTGCTACCCCTGATCATACTCTTCATTGAAATTAAGAAAAGCTACTAGATCGCTCTTAGTCGTAAATGCTTCATCGGTCTCTGGCGGGACTTCTTCCATTGGTGGGTATAAGTTTCGGATGTTTCCCAACTTAGAAGACCTTTTAAGCCACTTGTGTTTTGCTCTGGCTGCTTGAATGCCAGTAAACCACTCCTTTTTCTCTATTCCAGCATTATCCTCATAGCAAACGACATAAATTGGTCCCATCAGAAGTGCCTTTTATTTGTCCATGGAAGGTGGTTTTCTGTGTAGAATTATAACGTCGCCGATTTGTTCCAGATTGCAGGGCGATTAATAAATTCTGCTAAATAGGTTAAGCCTGTTTAGCGTTTGCTAACAGGTTTTTTTGTTTATTGAGCATCAGGAGTGGGCGCAAGCCCCGCCAACCTGCTTACCCAAGCAAGGTGGTTCGAGAATGTGGCCGCAAGGCAACCAAGTGGGTTCTCTACCATTCCGATGCTCTCAACCCAAGGAGAGTAGTTATGACGAATGAAAAATACGGTCAAGACTTTGCCAATGCCATGGCCCTGAAGCTCAGGCTCAACCGCGAGGCTCGCGCTAAAACCATTGAACACAAACCGCCAGAGGATGACTTTCGTCATGAGATGGCGCGCTCGATTGCGCAAGAACGCGGGGTTACACCGGAGCGCGTGATGAGTTATTTGGAGAAGTTCGGCTTTTAACCCTGTTGGCCAATTGAAAAAGATATTGTTGATGATCAGTACGCGCGCGCGAGGGACTATTCTAAACTCGCACTTATCGCCCGGTAAAGCTGACCACAGGGTCGATTTCTCGGCGCTAGGGTTGCCCATAGGTTGCCCAATAAAGATTACAAGAGTAAGCGTTATTATCAGAGAGCGGGATGATCTATAAACAACTGATTCTATTATATAAAGTGGTAGCTACGGGTGGACTTGAACCACCGACCCCAGCATTATGAATGTTGAGATTAGCCCTTCTTAAACACCCGATTTTACTAACCCTCTCCCTAAAACTAACATTAAATCATTGATAATAATAACTTTAGTGATTATCATTCATTTTCTAGGGTTATCCTGCTTTGTAATGCCAAGGTTGCCCATAGGTTGCCCAATGAAGTTTGGGTTGACCAGAAACTAGATGGCCCCGATGTACGCATATATTTTGAGGCCGAACCATATAGATACTGGAAGTATCGAAATGAGCAAAGCGATTACAGATTATCTGTCCGCCAAGGATAAAAGCGAGCCTGTGAACGCCCCACGGGTCAGGCTTACCGAGGCACTACTCAAGTCTTTACCAACTAAGCCCTACGACTATGCTATCCACGAAGAACTTGTGCCCGGGCTATCGGTGCGCGTTCGAAAGGATACGGGCAGTAAGTCATTCCAAGTGGTCAAGAAGGTTAATGGCCGCATGTCACGAGGCAAGGTTTGCGCTTACGGTGAACGCCCATATTCCCGTGGAGATGAAAGCGTGCTGCGAGCCGCACAAGCCCTCATAGCCCAAATGAACAGTGGCGTTACACCAGCCAAAAAAAAGGCAAAGGCAAAAGCACAGGCCACGCAGGAAGCTCGTGAGTCTCTCACTGTCAAGGATGCCTGCGACAACTACATCAATAGCAAGGTTCGTGCTCTGAATACGATTAGAGGTTATGAGCGTTTCCGCGACAATCACCTAGTCGTTTGGCATTCCCGCCAACTAGCTTCAATTTCTGAAGATGATGTTGAGGAACTGTTTGATGATTTTACTGAGGAGGCCGGGCCTGTTGCCGCTAACAACGTTGTACGCTTCTTTCGTGCCGTCTGGAAGCACTCCCGCCGCAAATATGGTCTTGGCGACTCCCCTACCATCATCTTTACTAAGGAAGGTGACAATACCAAGTCGTGGAACTCAGAGGAGCGCCGCACCCGTTATGTACATCGTAACGAGTTAGAGCCGTGGTGGAAGGCCGCAGAGCGCCTCAGGGAAGATTATGTTGGTGATGGCGAGTTGGCTGCCGACTTCTTACAGTTTGCCCTGCTAACGGGCCTGAGAAGGCGAGAGATCTCTGGATTGAAGTGGGAGAATATCAACTATCGACGCAAGACCTTCGTGATCATGGAGAACAAGTCCAAGCGCCCACACACTGTCCCGCTGACTGATGCACTGATCACAATACTGGAGCGCCGTAAGGGTGAGACACGCCCGTTCCAGATTGAAGAACCCAAGAAGTTCATCGCCCAAGTAGCCCAGTGGAGCGGCGTACCATTCTCGTCGCACGATCTGAGACGCACTTACCTATCTCACGCTACCGCCGTAGGTATTCCAATGCCAATCCAAAAGGCGCTGGTGAATCACAGCCGTAAGGCTGACGTCACCGATGGTTATATTCAAATTGCCGAGGATGTGATGCGGGAGGCAATGGAGAAGATTCAAGGCTATATGCTGGCACACGCAGGGCAAGTCAATAAGGTGTCTAGCATCAAGGTGGTGTCCAATGCCTTATAAAATGACTATAACAGCTGAGCTACCCAACGTTGTTACTATTGGGGAATTTGATCTGTCCGCCGTTGTTGTTAACGGATGGAGTTCCGACATAAACGGGGAGTGGCTCTCACCAGCGGAAAAGGTCGAATTATTAACGGGTCTCCACCCAAAGCCTTACGTAAAGCCCAGTTTCTTGGAGGAAGGTACTATTGCCGAGGTCGTTGTAGACCGAAAGCAGATTCCTGACTGGTTACGCAAAAGAATAACTCGGTATATAGAAACCTTCTCCACGGCTGGGCTGGTAGCTCAGGCCGCATCACAAAAGGCGGGAGCGGGACTAATTAAAGCGAACACCGAGTTCGTGGCTACACTTCACTGGGTACTGGATGCGCTGGACGATGACCCTTCTCCAGCAACGCAGAAGTGCCTTGAGATGCTGATGAGAAGAGCTGGTTGGGATTTGCATGTTGCTCTTAGAGATACTTTATCTGCTTGGAGACGGGAATACAGAGCATCACAGGAAGGCATCAAACATGGCCATGCAGCATACGGTGAGCATAGCTGGCTTGTAGAACTAGACAGACGGCCTGAGTGGATGGAGCATAAGGTTAAGGCTAACGGTAAGGTAGATTGGAAAATATCAGACCGAATTATTCTTAAAGAACTAAATAACTTCCGAGATGTCATCGTACCGGGAAGCCATACCACTATTGGCAGAGAGAGGAACAAGCGCCGCCTGACCCTCAAGTAACCATTCTCGTAGATGGTGCAGTAACACCCTTATTGCACCCATAGTCTTTTATTTATCCAGTTTAATGCCCCCATCAACTAACGATAGGGGTAGCAAGCTAATGCGTAACAACATCGACAACAAGCCAAAAAAGTATCTAACCACTGCACCCGCAGCAGAATATATAGGCCGTCATCGATCGTCGCTGGATAAGTGGCGTGCCGCCAAGATCGTGCTGCCGTTCTATCAGGATGGTCAGAAGATCACCTACTGTACTGATGACCTTGATAACTATCTTGCGTCCAAGCGGGTCGAACCTATCGCCTACCTTTGCTCTGGAACTGCCCGATCCGAAGATGTTGCCGCATAGCTTTTGCTTGTAGGGGCCTACTCAGCATTAGAAGAATTAGGACAAAAGGTCAGCAAGAAGCTGGCAAGTATTTGGATGACTAATAAGCCGGGAGATAATCACACATGATCACGCTCGAGCAGATAGCAAGTCGCTGCGACAAAGTACGCTGGAACGGCACGGACAGCTTTCTTGCCTGCTGTGTCGCGCACAATGACCGCAACCCCAGTATGTCGGTTACCGCGGCAACAAACGGTACGTTGCTGGCACACTGCCATGCTGGATGCCCTCAGGACGCCGTAATTGAAGCCCTTGGTTTCTTTGACAGCAAAGATGATCACATCCCTTCGATACGTAAAAGCGCATCAGTTCCCGATACATCCGTTACTGAAACCAAGGCCAAACTTGCCACAAAATTGGCTACAGCAGCACCTGACAGCCATCCATACCTAGTCAAGAAAAAGGTAAAGCCACATGGGGTTGGTGTACTAGGCGAGCTGTACAAAGACCTACCTTTGCCTGTCCGTAACAAGGGCAACGTACTAGTCGTTCCGATGAAGGATGTGGATGGCAAAATACTGTCCTGTCAGTTCATTACTGAGGACGGCCGCAAGGCGTACATAGCTGGGCCGAAGCGTAAAGGTGGTTTCTACTGCATCAGGGGTGAAGGCAAGCGCGTCTGGATATGCGAGGGCTTTGCAACAGGCGCGTCATTACATCAGGACACTGGCGATAGCGTTCTAATTGCATTCGACACAGGCGGGTTGCTGCCCGTCACAGGTTCTGTAACAGCTAAATATGGCAGTGAGCTTGAGTTGATAATAATGGCAGACGATGACTGGAAATCCGATGGCAACCCGGGCTTCACTGCTGCACGCGAAGCAGCCTCAGCTACCGGAATAAGGGCAGTGAGGCCAGTTTTTTATAGTCCGCAACGTGGTGACAAGGATACGGACTACAACGACATGGTGGCGCATCGTCATGCGTGAGTTGCCAGATGGCGTCGAAGATTTACCTGTAGCCAGTCCAACACAATGGATGGAGGGATTTGAATTGTCACAGGCAGAGGTTGATGAAATGCAGGAAGCTAAGTTCCTGATAGAGAGCGGCGCCATTAGTTCTCAAGTAAATATCTGGGTAGCAAAGCCCGGATGCGGGAAGACCAGCATACTAATGCACGAAGCAGCGCAAATATCCAAACAGGGTTATCAAGTGCTCTACGTCAATATGGACTGCGGCGCAGCCGATTTAAAGTATTGGCGGAAACTTGGGAATGAGGGCGGATTCAAGATAATCACGCCACATTTCAAAGGCGCAGGCGGCATTGAAGAATGGATGGCTGGACTATCGACCATGTCACGTCTGGATACGGACTTATCTAAAGTGGTTATAGTTGTCGATACGCTCAAGAAGATCGCTGACCTGATGAATAAGGCGACAGCCAAGGCTGCTATGGGGCTATTGCGCAACCTGACTGCAAAACAATGCACGATTATCTGCGCAGCACATGCCAACAAGCACAGAACCCATGATGGCAAGCTGGTCTTCGAAGGTGTTGGTGACATTGAAAACGACTGCGACAATCTGATTTATCTGGAGGGTTCAGAGCGTGATCAATACGGCACTAAGACTGTCACCCTTGAAGCAAGTGACAAGGTGCGCGGGATATTTCAAAAGCGGTCATGGCAAATCAAGGAAGATCGTAGCGTTATCGCCCTCGATGTTGTGGTCGATGTTTCCGCCGAAATCGAAGTTAAGACACAGCTTGAGAAGGATGAGACTGTCATCGAGGTCATCAAGGAGGGCATTGAAAGCGGCCACCACAAGCGTCTTGAGTTATTCAAATTTGCCTCTCAAAACAAGATAACCAAGCGTGAATTCGATGCTGTCATCAAACGGTACTGTCAAGGACAGAGTAGCGGCAAAACAATTCCATTATGGCGTGATGAAAAGCAACGAAAGGACAACGCCAGCCACTACATTTGGCTGGAAAGTGCCCTGTGTGAACATACGTACCTACGCGACGACCGAACATACCGGACCTACCGGGTAGACCCAATCCTAAAAGGGCTACTTTAACGATGTTTATAACCCTTGAAGCCTCAGAAACACTGGGTTGGTACGGTACTATCGGTATTACCGGTATTAACGGTATTCCCGTATTTACCCCCCCGCCAGATGATGTTACGACCGCTCCCCTAGCACCTATCTGGGAGGAAGAATTGGAGGGATTTCGGCATGGCCCACCTCGGACTTGTGTGTCGAAAAACAAACCAGCATGGCTTCAAAGATTGACGCTACGGATTAACTGGTTGATATGAGTAAAGTACCCAAAGATAGAGTCTTGAGCATTCAAGCTAGAGAGGACGAATCGAAAGATAATGCGCTCTCAAGAACCCTAATTCGACCAACCTTAAATTCAGCACTCAGCATTGAGGGCCTCAATCGGTTGGGCAAGGGCCATCAGCACAATATCAACACTCTTGTCGACGAACTTGACACGCAGATTGAGGCTGTTAATAAAGGCGATATGTCACGACCTGAGGCTTTACTCATTGCGCAAGCACACACCCTTGATGCTCTGTTTGGGCGACTATTGGATGCCAGCGTTAAGAATATGGGGGAATATCTTGGAGCCACTGAGTCATATATGCGCCTATCTCTCAAAGCCCAATCCCAGTGCGCACAGACCATCCGAGTGCTGAATGAACTGAAGAGTCCCAAGAATGTAGCGTTCATACAACAGGCGAACCTTGCGAATGGACATCAGCAAGTAAACAACTATCCCGCGCGGAAAAACGAAAATGAGCAGAACAAACTATTGGAGTGTGCAGAACATGAGCAGTTGGAGTTTGGAGCGCAGAAAGAAACATTCAGAGCAAATTCAACAGTGGAAACCATGGGAGGGGTCGACCGGTCCAAAAAGCGAACCCGGAAAGACTAGATCGGCACGCAACGCCTATAAGGGCGGTCTAAGGCCCAACCTCAGGCGCTTATCAAAGCTCTTACAGGAGCAAAGAAAGCAAATGGAGGCGATGTTAGATTAGGTGTAACACTGTCTGTAACGGCAGCGCCCTGATTTGATCTTCCGATGGATGGTCTGGCGTGTAACACCAACAAGGCGCGCAGCCTCTGATTTACTGACTAGTGGCATGTATCAATCCTGTAATCCGATGTTACTGACGCACCTTCACATCACTGGCCTAGGCTCATCAATACATCTGAACTCTAATGTCGCACTTGCCTGTCTTAAGCTGCCAGAGCCGATAGTCTCAAGGTTAATTGTTTCAACAGATTTATTGCGGTTTGCACAGAATTCATTCGCCTGACGGTAAGCGTTAGCTTTTTCTTCTGCAGCTGAAACGTACCCAACTTTAGCTTTCTTAACCGAGACCATAAACTTGTTGTCCTCCATTTGGACAACCCCTGTGCTTCCGCACCCCGTGATAACTGCCATTGTTAATATAAAAACCAAAATTTTCATGTGGCTGCCTCCGTAACATGATGTAACCCACCTGTAACTTATAACGCTGTAACAGGCGTAACAACCAATAAGACTGTAATCTTAGACTTTAGAAAACACACAGACAGAACGTACACGTTTGACCAACGAGGCTGTTAGGGCGATGCTTGGCTAATATATGGGGATCACAGAATGATTAAAAAATTGATAACAGTAATAGTGCTTTTAATCCTTTTTATGTCGCCTATGACCCATGCGGATAATCCTGATTTTTATTTAACTGGTAATGATTTGAAAGAGTATTGCGAATCGCCTGAACCGCAGACCCGTGTCTTTTGTATCGGATATATAGTGGGTGTATCTGACGGAATTGACTGGTTTGACGGGGACGGGGACGATGACCCTGTTTTTCCATCCTGTCCACCTACTGATCTGACGATGATTCAGATGGCAGAGGTGCTTTTGAAATATCTAGAAGATACACCGCAATTTCTCCATCTCCCTGCTACGCCGCTTATCGCAGGCGCTCTTGTGAAGGCTTTTCCCTGCCCCGACTAAGACGCTGGATCCTGATGTTGCCGAGCACTTGAACAAGTATCTGGATGGCTCAGAGAAGCCACAGACAGAACGCACACGGTTGACCAACGAAGCTATTAGGGCGATGCTTGGCTAATAGATGGGGTTTAGATAATGATCAAAAAACTGGTAGCCGTAACAGTTCTTTCAATCCTTTTGTCTCCTGCTAGCTACGCTGGTTTTACGACTGGAAACGAACTAGCTAATCATTGTGAAGAAGACTATGGCAGTTTTGCTTACGGGGTCTGTTACGGTTACGTTATGGGTACAGCGGATTTATTTTCTTGGATAAATCCAGAGTTCAAAGTGTGCATTCCTCCTACAGCGACGGCAAAGCAGGTAGTAAGCATCGTAAGAAAAAAGCTGAAAGAGGATCCAGAGCTTCTTCATATGGAAGCTGAATTTCTAATTCTGCGTTGGCTATCGGAAACATTCCCCTGTCCTGATTAACGAAGCTGTTATGGGGATCACAGAATGATTAAGAAACTGGTAACAATTGCAGCACTGGCAATGCTTTTAGGTTCCCCTACGAGACATGCTTTGTCTGCGTCAGTCGATACTTTAAATTATAGTCCTATTAACTTGGCTAGCTGGAAAAAAGACTTTTCCTCCGGCAGGCACTCTGTGAGATTTAAAGATGCTAGGTGTGAAAAAGGCCATTGGCGGGTTGACCTTGTAAATAGTCAGGCATTGCCAACTGTGGTTTATTATACTTTTTGGACTGAAGACTCAGACGGAGACTCGTTAGGGAGCACTACCGGTTCAATGCACTTAGGCTCCAAAAAGCGGGATTCGATTGACATGAAGATCAGCTGCGATGTTGATTTCACGAATATAAAAATAAGTATGAAATTGATCTAACGCTCCGTTGAAGTCTTCGATCTATTACCTCCCCGGACGCGATGGAAGGCTCACCAAGGGCCTTGGAACGTTTTTACAGGAAGAATGTGACCAACTAGTAGGGCGAGAGGTCTCTGGCAACCTAAAAGGGCTTAAATTCGAGGAACAGCTCGAAGTAATCCGACAGGATTTGCTTGAATCACATTGGCATGAAGTTGGTCAGATCGTAGCCAATTCATATGGCGCTTATCTGCTGCTACACACCTTGATTGATATGGAACCGTACCCCGGTAACATTTTTTTGTTGAGTCCAATTCTTGGCGCAGCGCAGACCCAAAAGTTTTTCTTCAGGCCGCCTAGGGCCAAGCGATTGCTTCAGTCATTTCAAGAAAGAGCCTTTCCAGTGCCAAGAAGCCTGAGCTGTATCGTTGGTAAATTTGATTGGCAGAGCGTGCCTGAGAGATGCGTGGATCTTTGTGATGCAGTCAATGGGCGGTTGAACGTTGTGCCTGATGGCAATCACGTCATTGACCCTGAATTAGTGCAGAGGTTTTGGGGGTCGGAGTGTTGAATACTGCCTCTGAATGGTTAGGATGAATTGAAGTAGGCAGTCTTTGTCGAAACAGGAAATGTACAGATGTCAATTGATGCGGTGATTAGAAGGGCTGTTGATGGTTTTAAGCGCGGCGCGCCTATCGAGTTTGACCTTAAATTGATAAATCGGGACAGTCAGGTTTTGACCGATTGGGCTTATGAAACGGATAGTTTTTTTGATGATTCAGACTTGATGTTTTTACTAACAGAGGAAGAGATTTTCTACTGCGATCTTCATGATGAAGAAGAAATTTATGATTATTTGGATGATGAGG
>Ga0208303_1000954_pt1 | contig 11765 bp, 12 predicted proteins | sample CB_VirMetaG_2_FD_184537 | JGI IMG/M metagenome (GOLD analysis project Ga0208303, IMG submission 184537) | Freshwater to marine saline gradient viral communities from Chesapeake Bay - CB_1504_2 Viral MetaG (SPAdes) (version 4) | ecosystem: Environmental > Aquatic > Marine > Coastal | place: USA... | reverse complement strand
CCCAATCTTTTGTGGATCTTATAGTGTCGTAGCTTAATTCCTGTAATGCTCTAATAGCATGAAAGTTTATATCGTTAAGCACAACGCCTTCACACAGCTTACCTTCACCAACATATGTAGCGGCAAAGGAATCTATGATTTCATTTAATGGTATATATCTATAACTACCATACGCCTCTCCAGACGTTAGTGCATCATAGTAAGTCGAAGCGGTTTGCCTTAATATTCCCATTTACTTTATGTTTTGTGTTGCTAACTCCGCGGCGTCTCTTTGAGATCCTACTTGAGCTAGACCCGGTTTATTGATTACTACACCACTTAATTCTAAAATTTTATTCGTCAAAGTGTCTTCCTCTGACACGTGTAATTCAAAATCAACTGAAACGCTTGCGTTATATAAGGCTACGTCACTAACCACTACGTATGCCCAGTTAACAGTCGTAGGCACTCGAAAGCACTGCACGGTCACTGGAGCACTTGATGGTGTTGTGCTTCCTGCGTATACTGATATATCTCTACCAGTTACTCTATTATTAGTGTATATAGGGCTTTGATTAGCAGTTGTCGCCATGTGTCTTATTGAACCTTTAAACCTTTGCGCTTCCGCTGGTTTAACCTTCTGGCAAACTTCGTCTCCGAGGTAAACTAATCCGGTTTGAAAAACTTCATGTGCAACATTGTTAACATCTACTGTAGATGGAAAAGTATGCCCGCCAACCACAAACTCATTAGATTCAAAAGGACCTAGCTTAGCATCTAATAGCTCCCCTATATCAGATTCGTCAACCTCATTAGTTTTACCTAGATCTTGTTTGTCTCTTAAGTTCTTAGTGTAAAAGTAAGACTCAAATATTGACATCTGAGCCTGGTTGGCTAATAAGTTAAACTCCTGAGGAGTAATGTAACCCCTGTTTTCTTTATTAGTAAGAGTTAATACTCTTTGGTATATAGTGTCTATACTTATTGCCATAATTATTTATTTTATACGCTTGCTACAAATATTTCTAAGTCACACGGATTATTATTCGCGTCAGCTTGAACATTTGTTAAACTTCCGAAAGCTGTGTCAGAAGCAGCATCAGCGTCTTGAGTTGCGTTAAAAACGGCCGTCATACCATTTGCATTATCACCGTTCCACACGAAAGATTGTCCAGCATCAAGTTTTATAGCCACCTCATCATTATCTTGATTTCTAAATGTTAATGTAATAAAATTAGAATCATCAAGATTGGTGAACCTAACATATCTTACATTTGCCGCAACGTAGTGTCCTGCTGAAGCAACGGCAGAGCTAAATGTAGCTATCACAGCCTCAGCTGTGGTAACTGTGACTATTCTTTTAGAAATTTCGTTTATAGACGCTATAGTCTTAGTGTTTGTAGCGCCCATCTCTTGTCCATTAAGATTAATAGACTCCGTGAGCGATACCGTTAATGTTGATGCAGTTACCGTGCTTGCCATAATTCTTTTCATGTTTCATAGTGTGAAAGACCACCTAGTTGGTGGCCTTTCTACTATGGATGATTATTAATTTAATCGTTTTTCTATATTGGAGTATATCTCCATTCCCTCATCAGTCTTAAACCAAGCGGCTAAAGCTGAATATGGGTGTTCATCAAAAGGAACAGTCATTAACTTTCTGTCATTACTGCCCCACGTAAACGTTCTTTGATCAGAGGATAGTTTTATTATTTTCATCTCTGTAGCTTTAATACCAAAGTTTCTAAGCTGCACGTTGTCATCGTTAACTAGCTCTAAGAACAAACCTGGGTTTTTCTTAGCATATAGAAGCAGATCTCTTTTAAGCTCCTTAGAACTCATGTCTGACACCCTAGAGCCAACCTCTACTCTTAGCACAGCTTCAGCCATGTCTATGTCTAGATTTCTAGCAGCCGCAACCGCGTCAGCTTCAAACTCTAACCAATCAAGTTCGTTTTCCGCAACCTGCTGTGGTTTGTGTTCAGAAAAAAGTTTATCTCTGTGAGGATGGTATAAAGACAGAAGCTTTTGAAGAACTGTTTTTTCTTTAGGCACAAACAGTGCTCCGCTCCTAAACACAATATGAGATAATCTTTGATCTCCTTGCATTTCGTCTACAAATGGAGTTCTTTGATTTTCACAATATTTAAGCTCTCTTTCATATCCTTTATCTTTGTCAAACCAGTATATATTAGATCCTTTAATCATTCTCGACAAAGGTTTTCTTGAATTAACCAGGTTGTAAAGTCTGTCTTTAATTTCCCAAGTATCTTTTTTTGGTTGTTCTTTTACAATTGATTTAAACTCCGGTTTTGGAGTTTCAACTGCGATTGTTTCGTGTGTAACGTTTACCTCCGTGTTGTCAACGTGGGTAACTTTTTTTGTTTGCTTTTTAGCCATAATATAATATAATAAAAAATTAATATAAAACTACCCCACCCGAAGGCAGGGTAGTTTCACCAAATATAATCTTACTTCATCAACATGAAGTTGTTTGCACCTTGTGTTACTAAGCAACGCTCAGATAACATGTGGATTTGCATAGCATCTAAAGCAGATGTAGCAGCTCCAACAGAACCAGTAACCCACGACTTCATCTTGCGATTGTCTGTCTGTGAAGCACGGTAACGAACATGTAGGAAAGGACGCTTAAGGTTCTTACCTAGTGACTGATCGTAAACAGTTGAAGTTCCAGCTGGAATAATAACACCTCTAATAGCGTTAGCTGAGTCAGCCGCGTTAATTCCACCACGTGTTGCTTTGTCATTTAAGTAACGGAAGTCAGACTTGTAGAAATCGTAAGACCCACGACGGAATCCAGAGAATCCTAAGTTAAGAGCCATATCTTCGTTGTTTTCAAATACTCCATAAGAAGTACCGCCAGCACCGTAAGAGTTCATAGAAGCAAGCATGTCATCCATAGCAAGAGACGTAGCTCTATTTACAAACATCATGTTTTCTTCAATAGCGCCTTGAGAATCAAACTCTGCTAAAATAGCGTCAAACTCAGCTAAATCAGTAGCAGCATTAACACCTGTAATACCAGAAGTGATATTTCCACGTGACTCAATAGCAGCAAATAAACCTTCTGTACCACTCCCGCCAGTATCCTGAGCAGCGTTGTACATAACATTTGAGGAATCTGCAACAGAGTTTGCATCATTAAGCTCACCCTCCAGCATTGCCATCTCTAAGTAATCAGTAAAACGAGCGCGAGTGTCCGCTTCGGCTTTTAGATACCATAAGTATCCTGACTGTCCGTCTTCAGCAGAAACCTCAACCCAACCAATACGAGCTGTATCAGAACCTGATACTTCGTAGTAGTCTTTCATGATGATAGGCTTATTTTTAAACGTCTGAAAAGAAGGTTCATTAGCTCCTCTAGAATCAGTTTGAGTTGTAACAGCACCACCATTCATGTAAGAAACTCCTTTAGTGTACTCAGAACCGTAAACTAAAATAGTTGTTTTCTTAGAAGTACCAATGTTCATTGCCGATGCAAAACCAGCCGCACCTGAATTATAAGGAGCTACGTCAATAACGTCAGCAGAAACATCAGTTACTAAACCTTTTATAGTACCACCAGCATTAGATACAATAACTGTGTCGTTTACTCTAATACCATGCGATGAAGCTGTATAAGTTGCATTTTCGTCAATGTGTCCTTCGATTGTAATCTCACCAACACTGTCAACTCCAGAGCCTACTGACTCTACGTGTCCTGTGTATGACAAGTGTAGACGACCTTGCTCAGACCAAACCACTTGATCAGCCGCCATAGCCTCTTCAGCTCCTACTTGAGATAAGAATCCTGAAATAGTTCGTGGTCCGAACACTTCAGCTTCTTTCTCCATAAGATCTGGTAAATATTGTTGGGCCCACGTGTTATCCGTTCCGCCCGTAAAATCTAAATAGTTTGATATTAGCGTCTGTTGTTTTGACGCTGGTACACTATTTAAACTTGGTCCATTTGTAATAGCCATTTTTTCTTAATTTTAATTTTTATTTTTGTTTTTAATTTTGAACTTAAAAGAATTAGAATCATCACCTAACACCCGAGCTTTCATACCACCTTGCATTTCACCTTGAGTGGATCTAGCTGTGGTATTTATATTCTTAGCTTTAGCAACACTGTCTTTCAGTGCGTCTGCTTTGCCTTGCTCGTAAAAGTGATTAGCAACTGCGTCTGCGTTCATAGCTGTGTACAAACTCTTATGGTAACCTTTAGCGTCTGACATCGTATTATCTTCGTTCAAAAACTTTTTGACAAAGTTGTTAATGTCGCTTTGGGTTTCCTTTACTTGGCCTGCGTCCTTAACATTATATCTAAATCTTTTATCTCCAACGTTGTATTCAAAACCTTTGAACTCGTTATTGAAAACCTGCTCGGTTTTCTTGTTAAATCTAGACTTCTGTTGTTGAGCTACTTTTTGCGTCTGCTCTGACTCTTTATTGTATCGGTTGAAGAAATCAATTGCCTTCTGCTGCTCGTTTGTGAGCTTGCTTCCAGCTTTAATCTCTTCGTAGTATTTAGACTTTTGCCCGTCTAAGTAGGTCTTGGCCTCGGCAACTTGCTCTTTGAGGGCCAATTTTTTACGTTTAATATCTCTCTCTTCATCTACATTCTCGTCAAATGAAAAGTTATCTTCCATAAGAAAGTTAATCTCTTCCGAGTCTAGATGAGGTTTAGTTCTTTTATAGTACTCAAGCAAAGCGTCTTGATCATCTAAATCTTTAACGTTCCTGTTAAGATTAACATAATCCTGAAGATCTCCACCAGTTTCATCCATAAAGTCTATCAACTTTTGAACATTTTCAGGTATAGCTTTACCAGTTTCTTCGTTTGCATCTAAAGCTTCAATAACCTCTTCTTCTGTTACAATCTCTTCTTCTGTTATTTCCTCAAGTGCGGGCGCTTCGTTGTCGACGTCCTCTTCTTGTGTAACTTCGTTATTTGTCTCTTCGACAGTGGTTTCAACTTCATTTACTTGTTCCGGTTCTTGTGGTTTGCTTAAATCTACTTTAATAACTTCTGGATTGTCTTTGCTTTCAAACTTTTCTAAGTTAATTTCAGGTTTTTGCTCCTCAGCAACCTCCTCTACAGGGGGTGTTTCTTGGATAACCTCTTCGGTCACCTCTTCGTTTTTTACATCTTCCATAATACAATATTATATAATTAATTACCTATCTGTGGGTTGAAATCATCTAAACCCATTCCACCTCCAAGTATATCATTACCTGAAGATTCAAACTTTTTAGCACCTTGCTTAATATTTTCTCGTCTATCTTTTCCGTCCTCCTTCATTTTTTCAATACCCCTATTTTCACTCTGCTCTTTATCTCTAACCTGAGTGTTTAAATCAAACTCAAACTGCATGAGCTCTTTTTTCAATCTAACCTCTTCCTGTAGATGCACTAGTTTAGCTTGAGATTTAGTTTGCTCTAATTGAATTTCCGCTTGAGTTTTTGCCTGATTTTTTTGTATCTCAGACTGAGCAACGGCTTGTTGAGCTTGCGCATTTGCTTGTGCTTGCGCTTCCATGTTCTGTTGCTGCAGTTTTTGCTCACGATCTTGCTTTTTCTTACGTTTAATTTTTAATAACTGATTTGCTAGCTTGACATTACGTACTTCCCTGATGTCAATCGCGTCGTCTAAGTCTATCAACTGCTGGGCTAAAGCCGTTTGAATATTATTTTCTAGCATCTGCTTTTCTTCTTCATCGGGTTCTAGCTCTAAAAATATACCGAAATCATATAAATGTAGCTCAGACATTTCTTTAAGCGTAGCTACATTATGAGCACCTATTGATTGAACAAAAGCGTCTGCTGTTGGCGAGTATTCTAAGATGTCAGATATCCTCAAAGACAACGCCTCACATATCTCTGATGTCAAGAACATTGAAGACAATAATATATGTCTAGTAGCCACATTAGAATTTGCTGCCGCTAACTTTTGAACGCCAACCAAAGACTTAGGATCTGGAGAGCTACCATCTCTAGCTTCATTCAAACCAGTTACATCACGTATCATCTGGAGATAATAGTTATAAGTGTTTGTTAGACTGCCAATTTTATTCTGCCCAGCGCCATTAGATATTTGCTGAATAGGTATCTTACCAGGATTAGGATCACCATCAACAGTTAGGCTACGCCCTATAACAGATCCAGTCTGAAAAAACATATTTAAAGCCTCTTGCGGATTGTAGTTAGTCCCATTGCCTAAATCTACTTCAGCAAGCCCATCAGCATCAAGGTAAACCCCATCAGGTACCATGCGTGATAAAACTTGCTGTAACTTTAAATGCGTTAACTGAATCATATCAGCAAACCCAGTAATCCTACTAACTATAGATTCAATTCTACCTTGATACATTCTTGGTGCGACTAAAGAGTAGTTCATTTTAACTTTGTTAAAGTCGCTTTCACTACGCATCATGTTTTCGGCCTTATTCCATTTTATAAGTTTGTCAGTACCTAAAATCATAGCGCCTTCAAAAATGCACTCTACGGATCTTTGTAGTCTTTCGTACCCACCTTCTTTATTTTCAGGTGGATTAAAGGTGTCTGGTTTTTCAATAGCCTTATAACCACCTGATCCTGTTTCTTTAATTTTATATACGTCGTTCATATGGGTTCTATAGTTAAAGTATAAAACTTGAACTTTGTTTTTATCCATATCCTGAACGTGTCTACCTGATCGCGTTCTCTTGCTACTGCTTGAGTGTATCTCTTTTAAATCCGACTCTGTTAAATTGTCAAATTCTCTAGCTAGCTCATTAATAGGAACAGTTTTGACTTCTCCTATGTAATATATGTCATCAAAGTATGGAGAATCAGTGTGCGAGTAAACTATATTAGCTGGATCTACGTATTCAATAGTAACGCCATCACTCCAGTTGAAATTAGTCTTAACACAACCTATACCTAAAACCGTAAGATCATATAATGCTCTTTGTCTTATTAAGTCATACTTGTTACCGTCAAGTAAAACGTTTATAGCTTGCTCTTCAGCGATTTCCACAGACTGCTTGTAATTAAGTTGCATGTGGATATCTAACTCTTCTTTAGTTTCTGGTCTTTCCGCCTCCTCGTTCTCGTATAAATCTACATTAAGATTTGCTTTAGCCTGATCGTTGTATATTTTTGTCTCTATGTCTTTAACCATAGATTGCATATAGTCGGTTCTTTTACTTACGCCGTATTGATCTTGAGAATAAGCCCTAACGTTAAACATCCTTTCAGCCATACCATTGACCACTATGTCTACAAACTTAGGGATAATAGGTACAGGTTTCCAGTCTAAATTAAGATATGATAAATCACCGTTTATAGACAGCTCGTCTTTATACTTTTGGATAGGTTGCTCTCCCCTAGCGTATAACCTAAGATTATTGTATTTTTGTTGAGTGTCACTATATCTATTGCTATAAGAATCTTTAAACCACTCTTGCTCAATAGCCCTAGCTACTTTGAGGCCATATTCGGCACTCATTTTCTCTAGGTCAGGAACCGCTTGAGAAGGAAAATTTACATATACTGACTCAGCCATGTTATTTTATTATCTGGGAGTTAAACCCTTTATTATCGTATTTCACTATATTTAATCCTAGTGGTTGCTTTTCAACCTTAGCATTTGGCGCATATAAGTGCCTGTTGCAAGCCATAATAGCTAAACCAGAACTTATAGAAGCGTCATGCTTTGTTCTTTTATTTATATCAAACTTAGCCCAGTCGTTTAACAACTCGTTAAAATAAACAGTACCGTAGTTGCCTTCACCTAAATGCCCTACGTGACCCTGTATGTACATTTCTATAGCGGAGGCGTGAGCTTGTTTAATGTCTTCACTTGAGTTTGGTATGCCACCTACTTCTCTTTCGGCGACTGATAGTTTCTTCCAAGTTTTATCTGGTCTGTTCATACTGTAACCTCTATAGCCTCTTCGGCGCAAATAGTACAGTAATCTTGGTTTATTGTTCTCTGCTAATAAAGGCATACCGTAGAACACTAATGCCATCAAAACATCTTCAAAGAATATTTCTGCGGTTTGTGGTCTTGCTATATACTCTAAAAAAAACGTACTCGAAGGTGCGTCTTCCATAGAAAATTTAGTTAATCCATGAAGTGATCCTTTTGACCCTTTGCCATCAACAGTACCGCTAATATCATAACTATCACAGCCAAACGCGCCAACATGATCATTCCCTGGGAACTTAATACCATTTTTTATTATTTGTTTATTTTGTAAGTGAGATGGGGGAACCCAACTAACTTTAAATCTTCCACCTGGATCTGGGTGGAAAACCACCTGTGAATCCTTAATACCGTTTACCCAGCTAAAACTTCCAGTTGTAGTATGAGCAGCGTGTCTACTACCTTCGTTGTAATCTATCTGCTCATATATCTTCATTAAATTAAAGATACTGTTTTTACTTTCATCTCTGAAAGCATGCTCTGTAGTTCTAGGAAACTGTCTGTAGAACTCGTTTAAAGCATCTTGATCATCTTTTAATCCTTCAGCTTCATTCTCCCAACTGTCTACAACTCCAATATCTATTAATTCACCGTCTGGTCCCAGTCGTTCTCCATCACGTGGATTATCAAAGACTGGAAATCCGAATCCATCAATAAATCCTTCATAGTTCCATTCCATTGGGATAAAGAGAGAATAAAGCCCAGACTTTGTTTGTCCATTACGGTTTCGCTTAGAAACATCTGAGTCATTGTATAATTTTTTAAAGTTACTACCTCCTTTATCTAACGCGTTTGAAGTAGATCCCATAAGGCATTTCCCTACGATTCTACTTCCAAGTCTCAAGCAAGTCTTTGTTACTCGCCAGTTATTTAATATATTATCAGGTCTCTCCCACTTACCGCTCTCATCATGTACCAGCAGACTTAGCTTTTCACCGTCATAGCTGTTATCACCTGTGTTCTTCCAGTCTATTGTTGTGTCAAGACCAGCAAGCTCCTCTAGCTTCTCATTGCTCTGGATTTTCTTACGAGTAAACTTAGTAGAAGGAACTCGATATGCTAACTCAGATTTTGGACGATCCATACCATCCTGTATAGGTTTAAAGAAAAAAGGGTAATTAATTGATATAGGTACCACTTTATCCGTAAACATTTTCTTCGCATCGGCACCAGACTTAGATAAGATCCCATATCTACTATCACTCGATATAGTGGCTAAGTTAACTGTTTCTGCAGAGGACATAAAAGAAAAACCTGAACGACGGTTCTTAAGGTAGCACATTCCATAGCATCTCTTATCTGCCTTGCAGGCTTCCCAAAATATAAAGAATAACCGATTGGCTTCTCTAAAGTCTGGTGCACCCACGTCGATTTTACTCCATTGAAGATACATGTAGTGACTACCGGTTATGTACGTCGGTTTACCGTTATTGGTGAACCAAAAACCTTCGTCTCTACGTCTAAACTCTTCGTCTATATAGTCATGCCACCTCTCCTTTTGTTCGTCTGGATAGTTTCTCCAGTCAAATATAGTTTTTAAACGGCTTAACTCCTTAGGCTGCTCTATCTTGCCCCACTTATTATTTTCGTGCTTGAAAACTTTAGTAGGTTTAGGTAAAGCTATCTTAAAACCCTGTATATCATATATCTCACCTATAACACCAGTCTTAGATAAAACCACTATATCGTGATCTTTATCGTAACCATACTTCCACTTCTTACCTCTATTTAATCTCGTAAGAGTGGTTTTCTTTATAGGCTCTATTATTTTTAATAATGTCTGTTCGTACATTACTTAGATCTTCCTTCAGCAAAACCCTTAAAGACGTTAGCTTTCTTTTCCTCAGGCTCTCGGCCCTCAAGTAAGTTCTCCTCTTCTTGGATTCTGGTCAATATCTCAAAGGCATCGAAGATAGCAAGCTTCTTTGTAGCAGCGGCGTTTTTAAGTCTGTCCGCAGTGATATCATCACCCGAATCAACGATAGCCTCTTTAGCTACCTTGATTAACTCTTCAACGGCTATCTGCCCAGCTTGGATTATACTCTTCTTCGTCTCCTTGATATTCATATTTAATTGTAATAAAATTAGATAAAACTCGGTACATCCTCTGACCGTCTACAACAAACTCAAATTCACTGCTAGGTCTAAACCCAACCAGATCACCTACGTTTACCGTCCCGTCTGAGTACTTCACAATACCTATGTGTGGCCTTTCAGAATCAGCGTTTAATTGGCTATTGTCTTTAACAGGCTGCACGAAGCAATACCCTTTAGTGCAAACCCAATTACCATGTCTTTTATATAGATATATTTGATCTTGCGTTACCAAATACTTACCTTCCTCAAGGAAAGATCTACTGTTTCTCTCTTTACCTTTTACATCATGCCATCTTCTAAAGACGTTATGGTGTAATGTCACTATATCACCTACTCTAGGATTCAAAGGAGCTCCAGCACTAGGTACAGATAAGATTCTAGCCTCCCTGTTTACATGCTGATGATTAAAAACCTCAGTGTTTAATATTAACTCTTTGTCTCCAACTTTTTTACTGTTGTTATACCTTTCACCTAATGGCTCTACAACATAGTTGTAAACCGAGTGCATTAGTACTGTAAGTTATACTCAACAGATATGGCCATGTTTTTATTAAAGTCTTTCCAAGGTATAACTGCTTTATCTTTGCGTATGTAGATAGAGTACTTGTCCTCCTCTTCTAGTATGTCACAAATAGTATGACCGCCATACACTTCTTGCCCTACGGCATAGTGCATGGAGTCATTCTTGTAGTCTTTACCTATTGTTATCTTACGAATCAGATGGCTCATCTTTATACTTTATTGACCCGTCTTGTATGTCTATATCAACCTCACCGTACTCTTCGCGAATTTCTTTTTGAATTGTGCCAAGCTGATCATTACCCTGAGCTAGTGTATGTAGCATGCTATGCTTTTGAGCTTCTAGCTTTCCAATATCTGAGTGAAGTTTATTAATAGCGGCTAGTATGTTTTGCACTTTACCAAGCTGCTCTTCAGAGATAGCTTTTGGCTTTAGGTCTACAACCTTTTCTTTGTTTTTTCCCATAATTAAATTAAATTAAATTAAACTGTTATTATTATTTATTAACACCTAGTTCTAGCGGCAACCGCACCAGAACTATTTACTTGAATACTGTACGATGATCTACCTATTGTTATTTTGTAGTAACCAGCCGGTAGCCAACTGCCTTCGCCGGCTCGTCTTTTTGAGTACACTAAGTCACCAACCGCGGGTGCAGCAGCGCTACCATCATGATAGAAAGTTTGGCTGACAGGTGCTCGAGTGCCACAAGCAGCTGATGGCAGCGGTTTACCGGTAGATAAAAAAGAATTGTAGTATCTTGCGGCTACAACTTCTTTTCTTCGCTTTACAACTACAGGTTTATTTTTACCTCTAGATTGAGCTGAAGTATTAGCATTACCTAACGCCATTAGTACCCAAAGTAAGCAATTGCACCGGCAGCTGATGGTTTAAACGCTGTCCACCTACCGTATATTGTTAATCCAGCTGGAAACTCTTGGCTTGCAACTGTAATACCGCCAGCGCCATGTTGTTCATCAAGAAAAACTAAAGCTTGACTGCTTGTTGGAGTTATGTCTGCGTCTAACTTGACTTTACTTACACCGTCGTAAGCTGTTACTTTGACACCTCGCTGATTAGGGCCTTTGTATATAGGTGTTGGAGTTTCAGCGTCAATCACCATAGCTGTGGCGCCAGATTCATCAGCATCGCCATTCACTAGTAACACGTATTGACCTACACCTATTTTACTTGCTG
>Ga0208303_1000951_pt1 | contig 11780 bp, 7 predicted proteins | sample CB_VirMetaG_2_FD_184537 | JGI IMG/M metagenome (GOLD analysis project Ga0208303, IMG submission 184537) | Freshwater to marine saline gradient viral communities from Chesapeake Bay - CB_1504_2 Viral MetaG (SPAdes) (version 4) | ecosystem: Environmental > Aquatic > Marine > Coastal | place: USA... | reverse complement strand
TTTGATTATTCATTTTTTATTTATTTAAGTTTTTATAGCAGGTTTCCCACAAGTTTTAGTTTTCTTGTGGGTTTTTTTTTATATATTTGCAATGTGAGTCGTACCACTAATAAAAATATTTAACAAAGCCTATAATTGAAGATTGTACGACATCTGATTTTATAGGTTTTTACATTATGTATAAATTACATTTAGAATTACCAAAATCAAAACCTTTTATTTATGAATTTAAAAACCAAGATGAAATTGTAGATTTTATAGAAACTTTATATTGTAGAGATTTAGATTACGTATGGTTGCTTACTGAAGAATTTAATATTGAAAATGGTAGAGAAGTTTTTGTTAGTGAATGTTTACAAAACATACAATTAACTGTAAGAACTTCTTTATACAATATATTTTCATTAGATATTGGAAGTAATATTTATTTATATGGTTTTGAAACCTACAAAGAAGCGTATAAGTATGCTTTTAATTTAAAAACAAATAAAATTTAATTAAAAAAGACCTGTAATTAGGCATTATAAAATGAGTGATACAATAGAATTTAAAGGAGAAGATGAAGATTATTTAATTGATTTTATATCTTCTTATGGTCAAATGGCTTTAATTAAATATTTAGCAGATGATTACATTGAAAAAGAAAAATGGTTAAAAGAACGAGAAATAGATAATTAATTTATATATTTGTCTAGAATTGTACTGCATATACAAATGAAAACTTATCAATTAATTTTGGTAAGTTTTTTTTTATTACATTTGTATCATTGAGCGAAACCTAACGAGTTGCATTTTACGAGATGCCTTACTACTCGAAAAGTAATTACTCCTAAATTACTTACGCTATTTCTTAAAATTAATCTAAATCCATTTTATTGGCGTGAAAAATATATACAAATTTTGTGATGAATTGCCTGTTTTTAATTTTTATAAGATTATAGAAACTAAAGACTATTCTTGGCTATATGTTGATTTTGATGGATATAATAAAATTGAAATAACAAATGATATTGATGATATTTGGGAATCTATTTATACTGAATATTTAGAATTAACAGGAGATAGTACATCAATTTTGTATTATGAGGTAGTTAAAGAGTTGTTGTATTTACAAACAAGATATAATGTTGTTGGTACTTTGTTGCAACAATTATCAATGGGCAAAATGTCAAAACAAATTTTTCCACATTATGTAATTGAATTAAAGAAATGGCAGTATAATTTAGATATAAACAAGCCTTTAAAAGAAGAACTTGAAAGATTAGCTAGACAATTAAAATCTAGTAAAAATAGAATAAACATAAAGGAAGAAGAAAGAAAAAGTTTTGAAAAAAAGGAAACAGGAGAAAAACTTTCATTGATACAACAACAAGTAAAACTTGAACAAGCATTAAGCAGAAATGAAATTGACACAAAAAAAACAGTAGTATCAAAATGGATTGCAATGATAAAAGAAGTAAAGGCTATTAACCAAGAAAGAAAAAACAAAAATGGCAAATAAATATAGTGCTGCAATAGAAGAAGCAGAAAAACAAATTGATTCTTTAAAAATAAAATTAGAGGGATTGCATAAATCTATTTTAGATAATGCTAAAGAATTTAATAATATTTTTAAAGGTGGTGGTGCTGATTTAAAAGTTATTAAGGCTCAAATAGAATTAGTTAATAAGCAAATGGCTTTGCTTAATAAAGAGAATCAAAATGCCATAGTAACAGAAAAAAAGTTACAAGCAGAAATAAAAACAAAAAACGATTTATTACGTCTTGAACATAATGAAATAAAGAAAAATATTACTATTAAAAAAGAGCAAGAAAGACAAAGCAAATTACAAGCACAAGCTTTAGAAAAAGAACAAAAAGAAACATTAAGGCAAACTACAAGGAGCACAGAATTAAATAGAGCCTATGTAAAATTAGTAAATCAACAAAAACAAGCAAAAAACGTATTACTAGATTTAATGGTAGTACAAGGTAAAAATAGCAAAGAAACAAGAAGAGCACAAAGAGAATACGATAGGTTAACAAAAAGAGTAAACGAAGCAAATAAAGCAACAAAGAATTTTACAATTGGAGGACTTAATTCAATGGCAGCTGGGTTTAAAAATATACTTAGTGCTTTTGGTGTTATGGGTGGTATTCAAATATTTGCAAATATTGTTAAAGACACTTTTCAAAGAGTAAGAGAGTTTGATAAATCAATGCAAAATTTAGCAGGGGTTTTTAGGACTACAAGAGAAGAATTAAAGCCACTTGAAGAAGATATTATTAGTGTAGCAGGGCAAAGTGTTAAAACATCAAGGGAAGTTGCTGATTTAGCAGAATCATTAGCAACATTAGGTAAAACACCAGAACAAATCAGAAAATTATTAAAACCTGTTGTAGATTTAGGAATTGGTTTAGAATCAACAAGTGAAAATGCAGGAGAATTTTTAATTCAAATGTTAAATGCTTTTGGAGCAAGTGAAAGTGAAGCAATGAAATATGCTGATACAATAGCAACTATTAGAACATCTACTACATTAGATTTTCAAAAGATGCGAGATAGTTTTCAATATATAGCGCCTATTGCAAAACTTTTAGGTAAAGATTTAGCATATACAGGTTCAGTGGTTGGTATTCTTGCCGATAATGGTTTAAAAGCACAACAAGCAGGTAGGGTTTTAGGTACTTCCTTGCAGAAATTAGCAGTACAAGGACTTACTTTAGATGATGCTTTAATTAAAATTAATAACGCATCTGCAAACGGTGCTAAAGAAGTTGAATTATTAGCAATGGCTAATAGACTTTTAGGAGCAGAAGGAGCAAAAATTGGTATTATTTTAGCTGAAAATAAAGATATTATAGATAAAAATACAGAATCTATTAGATCAAATTCAGGTGCTTTAGAAGATTTAGTTGAACAACAAATGGAATCTTTAGATGCTAAATTACTTGTTTTAGATGCTTCTTGGGAGGAACTTATATTAAGAATAGAAAATGGTAAGGGTGTTTTTTCAACTGCTTTTAAAGACATTATAGAAGGTGCTACTGATTTTTTAAATGTTTTATCTGATATTAACCAAGTTACAGAAATAATAGGAAAAAATGAAGAAATAAGTTTTTGGCAAAAGATTTTTCCACCAGCAGGATTAGCTAAAGGAATAAATGATTTTGCTAGAGTAAGAGATGCTACTAAAGAGTTTCAAGCTATTCAAAAAGAATTTAATACAATAGACTTAACTAATTTAAATGAAGTTTATAGTGGTATTGATATTTGGACTGATATGAAAAAAGAAGTTGAGGGTAATATTGAAGCTACTCAAATATTAGATTACTTTTTAAATAAATTAAAAGAAACGGAAAGAACTATTTATGAAGAAGCAAGAAATGCAGATGATGAAAGAAGAAAAAATGAAAAAAATAAACAAAAAAAAATAGAAGAAGAAATAAATAGAAATAATAAATTAAATAAATATTTAGTAGGTTCAATTGCGTATTACGAAAAACAAATTTCTTTAGCAAAAGAATCTATTCAAAATTCAACATTATCTTCTGATGGATATAAAAAACAATCTAAATCTATTGAAGATGCTACTAAAAAAATAAAAGAATTAAAAAAAGCATTAGGAATAAGAGATGAATCTAGTGTATTAGATTTAACACCTAAAGGTTTAGATGATGGAAAAGAAAAATTATCTGAATTTCAAAAAGATTTAATTGATTTCTTAGAAACTCTTAAAGAAACCGAAGAAGTGCCAGAAATGATGCCTTTATCAGATGAAACAATAGAAAGATTAAAGGAATACAATAAAACCTTACAAGAAACTAAAGATAAGGCAGAGCAATTAAAGGCTTTAAAAGGTATATTTAAAGAGGTTACAGGTACTTTCTCTGAAATGTTTGATATTGATGTATCTAAATTTGATTTCTTATTTGATAATATTACAAATACAGTAGAGGATTGGGCGAAATTAAGTAAAGAACTAATAGGTGGTGTTTTAGATGCAAGTTTACAAAGATATGAGATTGAGTTGCAAACAGCACAGAGAAATAGAGATTTAGTACTTAACAATGAATTAGCATCAGAAGAAGCTAAAGAAAATGCTCGTGTTAAATTTAGAGAAAAAGAACGTCAAATTAACACTGAAAAAGCAAAAGCTGAAAGAGATAATGCTTTAATTAAAATAGCTGTTGATACTGCTGTTGGTGTTGCAATGGCTACTGCTAATTATTTATCAAACCCACTTACTGCACCTGCATTACCTTTTATACTGCCAATTATTATAGGAACAGGATTGCTACAAGCAGGTATTGTTGCATCACAGCCATTGCCACAATTTGAAAAGGGTGGAACAATGGGCAAAGATGGTTGGGCAATAACACAAGAAAAAAGACCAGAGCCTATTGTAGATAAGAAAGGAAACTTAAAAACAATGGGTAGTTATGGTGGAGATAGTTTAACTTATTTAGAGCAAGGAGATAAAGTTTTTAAGAGTAGAGAAGATTTCTTAAAGCAATTTAATATGGATAATATTAACACTGCTGTTTTTGATATGAATATGTTTAGCAACGGACAATTATTACAAAAAAATGAAGTTGATAACTCTTTATTAATAGAAATGGGTAGTTTACGTAAAGATATTGATACAATGGGTAAAAGAATAGAAAAAATGGCTTCAAGACCTATTAAAGTTAATAATAAAGTTGAACTAAAAGATAATAGAGCGTATTAAATGAATAATATTGAAAGAAATATAAACGTAATTTATCAGTTATTTAGTAATCCTTTTGGACTTAAATCAATTTCTGAGCCAATGGGCTATGACAATGATACAAGAAGTTACGAAAGAGATTCTGATAGTCGTGGATTTACTATAAAAACGAATATTGATTTAGAGTTTTTTGGCAATGGGGCAGATTATTTGTATAATTTAGTACAAGCTTATGGTATTAATGAAAAGTGTACATTAACAAAATACGAAAGAGATTTAAATTCATTAAGTGAAAGTTTTAAAATAAGATATATTCAAGAAATAGATTTAGGTACACTTAAAAGAGATAGTAGAACAGGAAAAGTAATTGTAAACGCAACAACAGGTGGTTTGTATGATGATATTAAAAATAGAGAATCTGATGAATACGATTTAATAAACGAACTATCAGCAGACAATGAAGATATTGGTGCTATTAAAACAGTTCCTTTTGCACCACAGCCAAGAAGTTTGTTTTTAGAAAGTTTATTAGAAAAAGAATTTGAAGGTTATAGGTTAAACACAGTAGAAAGAGATGCAAATAATGAAGAAACGAGAGCAATCAAAACAATACCTTTAGAAGTTGTTTATAAAAGTGGTGATAGAGTTCAAACACCTTATAATTCAAGTTTACAATCAAATCCAAACCCAGATAGTGAAAGTTTATTAATAGGTAGTGTTACAGAAGTAGGTAATATATTTTTTTGGAGGTCTGATGTTATTAGAGAAGAATTTATTTTTACAGTTGATTTAAAATATACAATTACAAAAAAGTTTGATAGAAATATATTTCCACCTGTATTTAATTTAGTTTTAATAAAATCTAAAAAAGATGTAGATAACGCACAAAATGATTTAGTAATAGAAAGAACAGTATTGCAAACCTTTAATTATAATAATATTATAGGGCAAGAGCAAATTTTTAACAACAACAATCAAGCATTTAACATACGTTTAGAAAAAGATGAAAGTGTAGGTTTTTGTATTGAAACTTATGCTACAACAAAAGATAATTTTCCACCATTTACAAGTGGATCTGTTATACAATTATATATAGATTTTGCTCAATCTAAAATAACTATTGAAGATACACAAGATTACGCATCTACAACAAGTAGAGCAATGAAACCATTAGATTTTTTTAATAGGATTGTTCAAAAAATAACAAGCAAAGATAATTTAGTTGTTTCGAGTATTTTTAGAGAAGGTGGTGAGTATGAAAATATATTAATTGACAATGGTTTTTGGGCAAGGGGTTTTCCTGACAATTATAAAGATTCAAGTGGCGATGAACAATCTTTACAACTTAAAACATCTTTTAAAGATGCTTTTGAAAGTTTAAATTATTTAGAACCTTTATGTTGGTTTACATTTTTTGATGGAAATATTGAAAAGATAAGAATTGAGAAAGCAACTTACACTCAACAGAATTTTATAGGATTAGATTTATCAAATGTAGATAATATTAATAGTGAAATTTCAAAAATAGATTTCTTTTCAAATATAGAAATTGGGCATACGCAAAGTATGGAATATGAAGAAGTAAGTGGTTTAGATGAACCAAATGGATTATCTAAATTATCTACTTTTATAAATAGGTCAAAATCTACATACACAGCAACTTCAAAAATTAGAACAGATGCAGTTGGTTATGAATTAATTAGAAGAAAAAACTATTTAGATTATTCCAAAGAAGATACAAGTAGAGATAGTAATTTATGGATGCACGATGCAAAACCACAATTAACAGGAGTTTATACGCATAATTTATGGAATGATTCTATAAATGGGGTTCAATTATTAGATGAATTACCAAAAGGAGTTTTTAGACCAGATAACTTATGGAATTTTAGATTAAGCCCAATGAATAGATTATTTTACGGACACTCTTATAGTGTAAAAAGAGGTCTTTATCATTTTCCAAAAAAATCAATTAATTTTAGCAGTAGTAATTCAAATCAAAATTTAATTACTGTGAGTAGTGGAATTACTTTAAAGGAAAATGGCTCATTATTAATTGAGAATATACCAAAACCTAAAGTTGAAGCAGAAATGATTGATTTTACCTTTAAAATGACACAAGAAATAGAAGATAGATTATTATCTTTCACTAAATTTGGAAATGATTTAGTACCTAATTATTTTGGTTTAATAAAATACATTGAAAAAGGTGAAGATAAATATGGAAGATTAGTTAAACTAGATTCTAGTGATGAAGCAAAAATATCATTAATAAAAGCAAGATTATAATGAGTGTAATAAAAACAGTAACAATATCCTTTGAACCATCTGCTACTATTTTAAGTGGAGATTTTATAGATATAGGAATACAAACAAATTCAAGCGAAGGTTTTTTAAAAGAAACTTTTAGAATAGTTAGAAGTAGTAGTAATCAAGTAACTATTGGTGAAGATTCTGCTATTAACGCATCAAATTTTGAAACTGCTTTAAATTTAGATGGTAGTTTGTTTTATATTGAAACATCGAGATTTGGAAATGGTGTAACTATTTCATTTATAAATGACACTTATTACTTTACAAATATAACAGGTTCGTTGATAGATGATAATAAAGTTGTTGTTACTACCACACAAGGAGAAGAAGTTACTGAAAAAACATTAACTTTTAATTCTTACACTTCTTTTATATCAGATGTTTGTACAAAAGCAAACGCTATTATAGATGCAACAGGAGGTAATGGTATTTATGATGTTTATGTTGACAATGTTTTAACTTTACAAAATCAAAGTACACCTATAACAATACCTTTAAATAGGGGTTTGGGTAATGTAGTAAGAGTTACATCTCAAAATGAAGATATTGGAAGTGTTTTATTAAAAGTTCCAAGAAAACTAAGTACTTCTGATATTAATTTTATGGTTACTAATTTAAGCAGTGGTACAAATATACAAGCTACTGTTTCTTTTATTTCACCATACGTTTCTCCTTATGAATATTCACTTGATGGTATTACTTATCAAGAAAGTAATGTTTTTACAAATTTAGCCAATGGCGATTACAATTTTTACGTAAAAGATGCTTTAGGCTGTGCAATATCAAAACCAATAAATATTAATAGTATTACAAAAGTTGTAGAAACAATTTTTGATATATCTGATATAAATCCAATTAGGTATTCTAAATATAATGTAGGCAAGAAAAATTACAAAAACACTTTAAGTTGCAATGATTTAAGGTTAATTTCTACCCAATTTAATCATTTATATTTAGATACAGATATTATAGGTACTCAATTTAAAACAAACGCACAGTATATAAATGTATTTACATTAGATGCTAACTTAAATAAAAATACCTTAACTGCTTTTAAACAAACATCAAATACAGGATTACAAGCAAAAAGTACTTGTACTTATTTTGATTTAGGCAATGACAGAAGTGGTATTTATTTTGGATTAGTAGATTTATTAAATCCTATAAATAATGACGTTATAGGCAATGCTAATTTTGGTTTTATATTACCAGAATGGGCAAATAAAGAAGGAAAGTATGTTGTTATAGATGGCATTGGAGAAGTTGCTATTGATAGTATTGGTTATTCTGATTTTTATGAATCTTTTATCATTGAATTTAATATACCTTATAATGGAAGTCCTATTAAAAAAACATTGTTTTCTGAATATAACTTACAACCTTATGAGGTTTATGAATTCAATACCATAATGAGCAATGAGCAAGAGAGATTTAACATAGTTATAGAAGTTGGTACTGATGCTAATAATATTGATTTTACTTATATATCTGAAAGTGTAAGAAAGGTAGAAGATAATGAGTTTTTATTCGATATTGATTACTGGGGAGAAAAAAATGTTGGAAGATTTGTATATCAAACAGGAATAAAAAATAAAATAAGAATTAACGGTTTGGTTGATTATATTGGAGAACAAGCAACAGAGGGATATGATGGTGATTCTGAATACTATGTTACGGATAATACTATATATCATTCAGAAAGATTTTCTTTTTTTAGAATATCTAGTCAAGTTGCACATAACTTGCGTTTGGTCTTTGCAAGTGAGGAATTAGAGATTAACGGAATCAGCTATAAATTGGCAGAACCACCAGAAATTTCTCAAAGTGATGGAAATGCTAATTTAAAAAATTTTTTCGTAACTTTGAAGTCTAGTGGGAATTTAATTTTAGAGGATGTTTCAGAGCAAATAAGTGAAAATTCTTCAAATTTAGAATTAGAATATTTAATAAGTATTAATAAAAACAAAGGTAGTTTACTTTGGACTAAGACGGTTTAATAAATGAGTGCAATAACACAAGAGCAACTTATAGCTATTTTAAAAATATTTGGTCAAAGTAAACTTATAAGTGAACTTTTAGAACAGACTTCATTAAATAATGATAGTAATTATCTTGTAATTAATCAAGGACAAGATGATGCTAAAAAGATTAAAATACCTTTAATAAGAGGTTACAAAGGTAATTATAACGCAACTACAAACACACCAAGCCTTTCTAATGGTACAGGTGTTAGTGGAGATATTTACACAGTTTTAGTATCAGGAAGTAGAGATTTTGGAAATGGTTTTATCAATTTAGTGGTAGATGATATTATTTACTACAATGGAAGTAAATACGTTAAAATTACTCAAAACCAAATTAGTGATATTATTGGTTTACAAGACGCATTAAATGCTAAAAATTTCATAACATCAGACGAATCATTAACATTAGCACAAAGAAAAGATGATATTTTATATGGAATACTTGATAGATATACAAACGAGGAAATTACTTTATCAAAAGTAACAGGTACACCAACTGTTGATGAAATTATTTATTTTCAATTAGGTTCTGAATATTTTAAAAGAAACTACGATAAGGTTACTCCTCAAATGTTTGGTGCAATAGCAGATGGAACAACAAACGATACAACTGCTATTCAAAATGCAATTACTTTTTGTCAAACAAATAATGAAGTATTGGAAATTATTGGCGATTTTGCTTGTAATACAATAACAGTTTCAAATAACTTAGAAATAGAAACAAACTGTAATTTACAAATATTAACAGATGTTGATGGACTTATTATAACAGGTAGGAGTACAGGATATGGAGATGCAAATATTACAAAACTTAAACATAATGGTATTCTTAATATTAGAGGGTTTGCTAATAATAGCTTAAAAAGAGGTATCGTATTAAAAAACGGAACTTTATATTCTTCTTTCGATAAAGTATTTATAAGTAATTTTGGGTTAGGGGTTGATTATGAAGCAAGTGGAAATAACAATATTATAACTTGGAATTTATTAGATGTTAGAGATTGTAGTGGTGGTGAATCAACTACTTTTACTAAAGGCTCTTTTGTAAGTCCTAATACTATTTTTAATATTGGCGAAATAACAACACCAATTCCTATTTTAACAAATGTTGGGTCTGTACTTATTTTACAAGACACAGATGGTTCAGATTATAGAGCATATCCAATAGTTGAAAAACCAAGTTCTGTTAATACTTATTATATAGGAAACTTTGATCAGCTTCCATCGTCAGGAACATTAGTTTATTACACAGGTGGAGGTGTAATGCATCAAAAGCATACTGACAACGGGGCTATTCAATATAAATCTCTTCGTTTGGGCGGTATAGCGGGAGCTAGTTTAACCGTTCAATCGTTTTACGGTGTTACTGTAAATGGAGGGCAAATAGAAGGATGTTACAGCAGCGTAATTGTAGGTGGAATTTATATGAATGGTGTAAATCCTGAAACGATATACACTATAAGATGTTTGTTTGAAGGATTACATACAGAGGTTAATGACGCTAACAATCCTTTAATCTATTCTTTAAAAAAGAGTATGATTGTTTTTGAGGGAAACATTATACCACAACCATTTGTAGGTGCTCCTGAAACAGGAGTTAAGTTTTACGACCCAAGTGGTAGTGATAGAGTTTCAAATATGTACTATGGGAAACCAACAGTTACCTTTCCTATTATAGAGCCAATTGACCCTACATTTAAAATATATAATGATGTAGCTGATTTTACTGATTTACTAACTTTAGATTTAAGAGATTTATTGTCAGGAATGAGTTATGTAGGGGATAGTAGAATTAAGCATACAGCAGTAGGTGAGTATAATTTATTAAATATTCCTGCTGGAGAAACAAGAACATTAAGAGTAAGACCTTTTGGTTGGAATACAATAAACGGAGGTACTGCTAATATTGATATTGAAATTGTTGGTGTAGCTAATAAAGACGAATATAAAATTACATTTTTACTTGTAGATAAAGATTTTACTTTTTATATAGATTCAAACAGAGATGCAGAAACTTTAGATGGTTTAAATAGTACTGATTTTGTAAACTTAACAGATACACAGACTATTGGTGGGGTTAAGACTTTTAGTGATGATATAAAATTAACTTCTGACAAAAGACTTGTTTTAAGCACAGGTGGTTATAGTAGTATAGAGTTTGATACTGTTGGTAGTGTTAATTGGGATGCAAATAATATAATATATGTATCTCAAGGAACAAAACATTTCTTTTTAGATGATAACGGAGAGCTTGCAGAAGTTGTTGCTGATACATTTACAGGTAATAGTTTTAGACTAAATGCCCTAAACAATGCCCCTGCATCATCAACATCAACAGGAACAACAGGAGAAATAAGATATACAGCAGATTATATTTACGTTTGTGTTGCAACTAATACTTGGAAACGTTCAAATTTAACAAATTGGTAAAATAAAATTTAATTACAGATGACAAAAAAAATAAAAACAAGATGTTAGGTATAGGTTTAGGTTTACTATATACAAGAAGTTTTGGTGGTGGTGGAGATGAACGTTTTATTATTACTGTTAAAACGGATAACTCAGGCACATCAGCTACTAATCAATTTACACTACCAATAACAGGGACAGGGTATAATTACGACATTACTACAAGTGATGGACAAGTAATAACGGGTTTAACAACTGGCACAACTATTACTTTTCCAACTGCAGGTACTTATGACATATTTATAAGCGGAAGTTTTCCACGATGTTATTTTAATGATACAGG
>Ga0208303_1000948_pt1 | contig 11788 bp, 11 predicted proteins | sample CB_VirMetaG_2_FD_184537 | JGI IMG/M metagenome (GOLD analysis project Ga0208303, IMG submission 184537) | Freshwater to marine saline gradient viral communities from Chesapeake Bay - CB_1504_2 Viral MetaG (SPAdes) (version 4) | ecosystem: Environmental > Aquatic > Marine > Coastal | place: USA... | reverse complement strand
TTTAAAAACATAACAATGAGCAAACCTATAACGTCAAGAATAAAGCATACTACTAGTAAGGGTATGGTTAAAGCAGTTGGGAAACAAACAACTGGTCAAAATGTTGAACTAGAAGACGCTGCTAGCGAAGCATTGAGAAATGTAGCTGGATATACTGAAACTGAAACTACACAAGGTCCAGATACACAACAAATAGTAACCACGATGCCTGAATCAAAAGGATCTTATGCTAGTGTTTATGAATCTTTTGAAGATGTTGATGGTGGAAAAAGAAATCCTCTAACAGGTACTGTTTATCAAAGCGTACAAGATTTTGAAAAAGAAGCTAAAGAAAAGCCAGCAGTTGGGACTACAACTATTGAGAATATTCCTGGTGAGACTAAGACTCAAACATATTCAGGGACATACAGACAAAAAGATACTGGTACTGAGTTAAAACCATGGGAACGAAGATGGGAGCGTAGAAGCGTTAGAGGTGCTGGTAGAAATCTTAGAAAGTCTATGATAAGAGAAGCTAGAGCTCAAGCTAGATCCGAAAATTTATCACCTAAGGAATATTTAGCACGCATGAAACAAGCTAGACAAGATGCTAAAATAGCAGAAACAAAATTTGAAAGAGAATCAGCTGAAGGTCAAACAAGAGCTGTTAAAGCCCAGGTTAAGTCTAGTGCTGGTGACGATTCAAAATTTGTAATAGGTTACAGCGATAGAGATAAAGGATCATTTACGCCTGAACAACAAAGACAAATGGGTTTAGAAGAACAAAAAGCAGCCGCCGCCATAAACAGCGCTGCAGTAATGACTAAAAGCGGTCTTAAAAAAAGTTATTTTAAAAATAAATAAAAATGGCATATACACAGCAGCCTAAAGACTCTATTTGTAAGAAGTTAAGAAAAACTACTAAAGGTAAAGGTAGGCATTTTTTAACAGCAAAAGAAGGTGCAGGAATGACTGCTGCTGGGCGAGCTGCGTACAATAGAGAAACTGGCGGTGATTTAAAAGCTCCTCAACCAGGGGGTGGGAAAAGACGCACGTCATATTGTGCTAGATCAAAAGGTCAAATGGAAATGCATAATATAAACTGTAGTAAAACACCGGATAAAAGAATTTGTGCTGCAAGGCGTAGATGGAAATGTTAATATTATGAAAAAAGTATTAGAGTGGCTAAGCGGTGGAGTAATTAAAGAAGTTGGTAATGTTATTGATAAATTAACAACAACGGAAGAAGAGAAGCTAGAAGCACAAAGACTTATTCAAGAGATATTGGAGAAAGCTGATAAGGAAGCCCAAGAACAGGTTACATCTCGTTGGCAAGCTGATATGGCGTCTGACTCTTTTCTATCAAAGAATATACGCCCTATGGTTCTTATATACTTAACTGTTGTTTTTACTATATGTTCATTTTTCGATGGCAACATTGGAAGCTTTGAAGTAGCTGAAGAATACATACCAATATTCCAATCACTTTTGATAACTGTGTATGGAGCTTATTTCGTCGGTAGAACTTGGGAGAAGTCAAAATCAACAAACAATAAAAATGTGTAATTAATACTATATGTATAATAATTTAAATTAAATGAAATGAAAAAAGAAGTAACAAAAGAAGAACTACAGAAACTACAAGAATCTGTAAACAAGATTAACAACCTACAAATGCAAATCGGTGGGCTAGAAGCTCAAAAACACGAAACCTTACACGAACTATCAGGAGCCACCCAAGCTCTACAAAGCATACAAAAAGAACTTGAAGATGTTTATGGTAAAGTTAGTGTTAATCTACAAACAGGTGAGATCAGTGAGATCACGGACTCAGAAGAAGTTCAAGATGCAGAAGTTGTTAAGGAAGATTAGTATAGGTAAAGATTATAAGAATGACGCCATGCACTATTCTGTTGGACAGGAAGTGTATGGCGGTCATACTATAGTTAATATCATAGAAGAAGAAGACAAGTATTCTATATACATACAAAAAGGAGATATTGTTATACCATGGAAAGATTTTAACAAAAACATGGCTATAGCTGTTGAATATGACATTGATTACTAATGAAAGGTATTTTTGATTTTATTGTTAAAACTAAAGACGGTAGATACAATAATGAAAAGAATATTGGTGATTCAAAACTTATACTTAATACGGAATTAGAAAACTACAACTTTGTAAGTAGAATTGGTATAGTTGTAGGTGTTCCTAAAGACAACGATACAGGTGTTAGTATCGGTGACGAGGTTATAGTTCATCATAATGTATTTAGACGTTTTAAAGACATTAGAGGTAAAGAAAAAAACGGTAGAAGTTATTATAAAGAGGATTTATACTTTGTTTCACCATCACAAATATACGGTTACAAAAGCGACTCTAAATGGGTTGCTTGTAAAGGTTTTAATTTTATTAAACCTATAAAAGAAAACAAAATGTTTTCAATAGATTTTGAAAAACCTTTAATTGGTATTTTAAAATTTAAAGATCCAAGTTTATCTGAAGTTGAACAAAATGATTTAGTTGGATTTAGACCAGGTATGGAGTATGAGTTTATTGTTGATAATCAAAAACTATATAGAGTACCAAGCAATCAAATTACAATTAAATATGAATATCAAGGAGACGAAGAGGAATATAATCCAAGCTGGACATAAAGCAGTTGAGGAGCTTATTAAAGTAGCTAAAGAAGCTATTGTTGATTCAGATGATGATTTATCAGCTGATCGTCTTAAAAATGCAGCCGCAACTAAAAAGTTAGCTATATTTGATGCGTTTGAAATATTGAATAGAATTCAAGATGAAGAAAATATTTTAGAAAACAAACCAAAAGAAGAAGTTAAAAAAGAGGCTTTTAAGGGATTTGCAGAAAAAAGATCTAGATAATGTACGAGCAGAATTTATATAGGATTGAAACCCCGATAAAAGCTAATACAATATCGAGATTAAATAAATCAAAAAAATGGAAGTATGGTTACAACAAAGAGCAAGACGTTGTTGTAATAAGCAAAACCGGTACAATTGGTGAAATATACAACATACAAGGTTTAAGAATAGCTTTACCAAAAGAACCTTCTAAAATTGATAAGTCTACAGACAAGTGGACAGTTAAAGAATATCCTAAAGAATTAAAGCGAATACAAAGTGTTTTCGACTGGAGAGAACAAAGCGAAGAGTTTCAAGAAAAGTGGGAGCCATATATAGATGAGCAATTCAAATATAGAGAAGAAGGTCATTGGTTCAACAACAACGGTGTTAGTACTTATATTACTGGCACTCACTACATGTATTTACAGTGGTCCAAAATCGACGTTGGACTTCCAGACTTTAGAGAAGCTAATAGATTGTTCTTTATATTCTGGGAAGCTTGTAAAGCAGATTCAAGATGCTACGGTATATGTTACCTAAAAAACAGACGGTCTGGTTTCTCTTTTATGGCGTCAGGAGAAACAGTTAACCAAGCTACAATATCAAGCGATGCTAGATTTGGAGTATTATCAAAATCCGGTTCTGATGCAAAAAAAATGTTTACCGATAAAATTGTTCCAATATCAGTAAACTATCCTTTTTTCTTTAAGCCAATACAAGACGGTATGGATCGTCCTAAAACAGAATTAGCTTATAGAATACCAGCCTCTAGGTTAACTAGAAAATCTATATCTTCAAAATCACAATTAGAAGAGTTAGAAGGTCTTGATACAACCATTGATTGGAAAAACACTGGAGAAAATAGTTATGATGGTGAAAAATTAAGATTACTAGTACACGATGAAAGTGGAAAGTGGGAGAGACCTGATAATATTTTAAATAACTGGCGAGTAACTAAAACTACTTTAAGATTAGGTAGTAAGATCATTGGTAAGTGTATGATGGGTTCAACTTCAAACGCTTTAGATAAAGGAGGTGAAAACTTTAAAAAATTATACAATGATTCAGATGTTACTAAAAGAAACCGAAACGGACAAACTAAGTCAGGATTATATTCTTTGTTCATACCTATGGAATGGAATTACGAGGGATTCATTGATTCTTATGGAATGCCTGTCTTCAACAATCCATCAGAAAACTGTGTTGACGTTAATGGAGAAGAAATCGAAATTGGAGTCATTGAACACTGGAACAACGAGGTAGATGGTTTAAAAGGTGATCAAGACGCTTTAAATGAATTCTACAGACAGTTCCCACGTACAGAAGAACACGCTTTTAGAGATGAAACAAAAAATAGTATATTTAATTTAGTGAAAATATACGAGCAAATTGATTATAATGAAGATTTACGTAATAGTAGCATAGTGACTACTGGTAACTTTCAGTGGCAAAATGGCGTTAAGGATTCTAAAGTTATTTTTATACCAAGTCAACAAGGAAGATTCAAAGTTACTTGGGTTCCTAATTCAAACCTACAGAATAATCAAATAAATAAAAACGGATTAAAATACCCTGGCAACGAACACATCGGCGCGTTTGGGTGTGATAGTTACGATATATCTGGAACAACAGATGGTAAAGGATCTAAAGGTTCTTTACATGGATTAACTAAGTTTAGCATGGAGAATGCTCCACCTAATAGCTTCTTTTTAGAATACTTAGCTAGACCACAAACAGCTGAAATGTTTTTTGAAGATATTCTTATGGCTTGTGTATTTTACGGTATGCCAATTCTAGCGGAAAACAACAAACCTCGTTTGTTATATTATTTTAAAAGAAGAGGTTATAGAGGTTATTCAATGAATAGGCCTGATAAGCTTTGGAATAAGCTATCTGTAACTGAAAAAGAAATAGGTGGAATTCCAAACTCAAGTGAAGATATAAAACAAGCTCACGCTGCCGCTATTGAAACTTATATAAACAGTTATGTAGGTTTAAAAGAAGATGGTAACTACGGTGATATGTATTTTAATAGGACATTAAATGATTGGGCAAAATTTGATATAAATAAAAGAACTAAATTTGATGCCGCTATAAGTTCTGGTTTAGCTATAATGGCTTGTAATAGAAATCTATATAGACCAGTTCCTCAAGCACAAAAACAAAAATTAAACATAAGTATTGCTAGGTATAAAAATAGTGGTACATTATCCGAAATAATAAAATAAAGTATGGCTGAGTCAGTTGTAAAAAGTTTTTTTCCAAGTCAAGTCGCTAGCGATCAAGAAAAGATGTCTAGTGAATATGGGCTTAGAGTAGGTAGAGCTATTCAAGATGAATGGTTTAGATCTGACTCTGGTGCTACTAGATTTAAAAGTAATCAAAACACTTTTCATAGATTAAGATTGTACGCTAGAGGCGAACAGTCTATACAAAAATATAAAGATGAATTATCTATTAATGGAGATTTGTCTTATTTGAATTTAGATTGGAAACCTGTACCTATCATACCTAAGTTTGTTGACATATTAGTAAATGGTATGTCTGAAAGATCTTTTGATATTAAAGCATATTCTCAAGACCCTTATGGTGTCAGCAAGAGAACAAAGTACATGGAAGCTTTGATAAGGGATATGCAAACAAAAGAATTAAATGAGTTTGCAGCCGAACAGTTTGGTGTTGATTTATTTGAAACAGATCAAGAACAATTACCTGATTCTAAAGAGGAGCTTGAAGTTCATATGCAGATGAGTTATAAGCAACAAGTTGAATTAGCTGAAGAGCAAGCTATAGCTACTTTGCTGCAAGGTAATAATTATGATTTAACCAAAAAAAGAGTTATATATGATTTATCTGTTTTAGGTATAGGTGCTGTTAGAAACATGTATACTAACGCTGAAGGTGTAACAGTAGATTATGTTGATCCAGCAAATCTAATATGGTCATATACAGAATCTCCTTATTTTGAAGACATATATTATGTCGGTGAAGTTAAGAGTATACCTTTAAATGAGCTTAAGAAACAATTCCCAGAATTAACAGATGAAGAATTAGAGTCTATATCAAAACAAGGTTATCAAAATAACGGTTTTTACGATAGAACAATAACTAATTACGATCAATCAGATTCTAACACTGTTCAAGTTTTATATTTTAATTATAAAACATATATGAACGAAGTTTACAAGGTTAAAGAAACAGCTACAGGCGCCTCTAAGATTATAGTTAGAGATGATCAGTTTGATCCACCTTTAGAAGATTACGAATATGCTTATGGTAAACTATCAAGATCTTTAGAGGTTTTATACGAAGGTGTTTTAATACTAGGTACAGATAAACTTCTTAAATGGGAGATGGCTAAAAACATGATGCGACCTAAGAGCGATCATACTAAAGTTTTAATGAACTATAATATAGTAGCTCCTAGAATGTATAAAGGTAAAATAGAATCAATAGTTAGTAGAATAACAGGTTTTGCTGATATGATTCAATTAACTCACCTAAAATTACAGCAGGTGATGTCTAGAATGGTACCAGACGGTGTTTATCTTGATGCTGATGGATTAGCTGAGATTGATTTAGGTAATGGTACTAATTACAACCCTCAAGAAGCATTAAATATGTTCTTCCAAACAGGTTCTGTTATTGGTAGATCAATGACTCAAGAAGGTGATATGAATCCTGGTAAAGTACCTATTCAAGAATTACAATCAGGATCAGGTGGAGCTAAATTACAAAGTTTAATAGCCACTTATAATTACTACTTACAAATGATTCGTGACACCACTGGTCTTAACGAAGCTAGAGACGGTAGTACTCCAGATTCAAGAGCTTTAGTAGGTGTTCAAAAACTAGCAGCAGCTAATTCTAACACAGCTACTAGACATATTTTAGATGCTAGTTTATTTATAACATCTCAATTAGCAGAATGTTTGTCTTTAAGAATTTCAGATATATTAGAGTATAGTCCAGCAAGAGAAGCCTTCATACAGAAAATAGGTGGCCACAATGTAGCTACGCTAAAAGAAATGGAAGATTTACATCTTTATGACTTTGGTATTTTTATAGAGCTAATGCCGGATGATGAAGAAAAAGGTATGTTAGAAAATAATATACAAACCGCGTTGTCAGCTGGTTTAATTGACTTATCTGATGCAATAGATATTAGAGAGATAAAGAATATAAAACTAGCTAATCAAGTTTTGAAAATACGTAGAAGACGTAAATTAGAACAAGATCAAATGATGCAGCAACAAAATATTCAAGCTCAAGCAGACGCAAATGCTCAAGCTCAACAAGTTGCAGCGCAAGCTGAGATACAAAAGAACCAAGTCATAACATCTCAAAAAGCTCAGTTAATGGAAATGGAAAATCAATTCGCTTTGCAAAAAATGCAAGCTGAAGTTGAGGCTAAAAAAGCTCTTATGGCGCAAGAGTTCCAATACAATATGCAATTAAAAGGTATTGAAGTTCAAGGTAAAAAATCACAAGAGTCTGAAAAAGAAGACAGAAAAGATGATAGAACTAAACTTCAAGCTACACAACAAAGTGAATTAATAGAACAAAGAAAAAATAATACCCCACCTAAAAACTTTGAATCAAGTGGAAACGATATACTTGGAGGTGGATTTGACTTAGGTTCTTTCGAACCTAGGTAATAATAATAGTAACATTTATATAATATTTTATCATGTCAGAAAACCAAAATGAAGCTGTTGAGCCTCAAGTTGAGGAGCAAGAGCAAGCTACAGCTGAAGCTGTTGAAGAGAACAAACCAGTGTCACAAAGTGATGATGGTGTAATTAGAGTCAACTTAGGTGAACTCAACAAATCACAAGAAGATGCCGTTCCAGAGCAAAAAACAGATGAAGTGGATGTTGATCAACCAACCGCGTCTAGCGAAGAAGTGGTTGAAGAAATACCACAAGGGGAAGAGCCCGTTCAAAATGAACAACCCGTTCAAGATGTAGAAGAAAACATACTTGAAGAAATAATAGAAGAGCAAGTTGAACAAGCTACAGAGCAGTTAACAGATGACGTTGCTGATGCTATAGCTGAACAAAAAGAATCTGGTGTTGAGCTTCCTGAAAATATTCAAAAAGTTGTAGACTTTATGAATGAGACAGGTGGATCTCTTGAAGATTATGTTAAGCTTAATACTGATTATTCTTCTTTAAATGAAAATCAGTTGTTAAGAGAGTATTACGAGTCTACTCGACCACATTTAGATAAAGAAGAGATTGATTTTTTAATGGAAGACAATTTTTCTTACGATGAAGATCTAGATGAAGAGAGAGATATACGTAAAAAGAAAATAGCTAGAAAAGAAGAGTTAGCAAAAGCTAAAAACTATTTAGATGGTTTAAAATCTAAATATTACGAAGAAATAAAATCTGGTTCAAAGTTGAATCCAGATCAACAAAAAGCAGTTGAATTTTTCAACCGTTATAAAGAAGAACAAACTCAAGTTCAACAAGAACAAGAGAAACAAACAAAAACATTTTTACAGAAAACTGATAGCGTTTTCAACCAGGATTTCAAAGGTTTTGATTATTCTGTCGGAGACAAAAAGTATCGGTTTAAAGTAAAAGACCCGAATGGAGTTAAAGAAAATCAAAGTAACATCAATAATTTTGTCAAGAAGTTCTTGAACGATAAAAATGAAATGGTGGACGCAAAAGGTTATCATAAATCTCTATTCACAGCAATGAACGCTGATGCGATCGCTAATCACTTTTACGAACAAGGAAAAGCTGATGCGATGAAAGATAGTATAGCGAGATCAAAAAACGTAGATATGAATCCTAGAGGATCTCATGAAAAAGTTACTGCGTCTAATGGTTGGACTGTTCGATCTGTAACAGAAGGTAGCGTTAGTGGTTCAAGGCTAAAAATTAAAACAAGAAAATAATTTAACATTTAAAACTTAAAAAAATGGCAGGATCATTTGCAACGTCGCCAAGTACATTGGCGAACTTAAGTCACTTAACCCCACGTCCTGTAAAGGGCTTGTTTGGTGACAATTACCTATCTGTAGCGGATATGGATTTTACACAACAATTTCTACCTGAAGTATACGAAAAAGAAGTAGAGCGATACGGAAACCGTACAATCGCTGGATTCTTGCGTATGGTTGGGGCTGAAATGCCTATGGCTTCTGATCAAGTAGTATGGTCTGAGCAAGGGCGATTACACATTGCTTATAATGATGTGGTACTAGTTGATGCAACTAATTTAACTTTTCCTGCAAGTCACTTGATCGGAAAAGGTATGACTATTATTGTATCTAAAGGTTTCATAACTGAAAAAGCTTATGTAGTAAATGTTACTGGAACAAACGTACAAGTAGCTGCTTATGGCTCTGAAAACGGTTTAACAGTTACAGGATCTGATATAAAAGTATTTGTATATGGTTCTGAATACGCTAAAGGATCTAAATTGGCTGGAAATTCAGTTGATGCTTCTTTCACTACTTTCAGCAACAAACCACTTATTCTAAGAGACAAGTACTCTGTGAATGGTTCTGATGTTGCTCAAATCGGTTGGGTTGAAGTTACCTCTGAAGCTGGAACATCTGGTTACCTTTGGTATTTGAAATCTGAGCACGAAGCTCGTATTCGTTTCGAAGATCAACTTGAAATGGCTATGGTTGAAGCAGAAAAAGCTAAAACAGCTGCAGGAGCAGACAGAAGCATTACTACAGATAGTTCTTTCGGAGGCGGTAGTATTACTGGTTCTGACGGTTTATTCTCTGTACTAGAAGATCGTGGACTTGTTTTCAACAACGCTGATTTTGGTGCTGCTGGAGGCGTTGGACTCGCTGATTTTGATACAATACTAGCTGAGCTTGATAAGCAAGGTGCTATTGAAGAAAACATGCTTTTCTTAGATCGTGCAACTTCTTTATCTATTGATGACATGCTAGCTGCTCAAAATTCTTACGGAACTGGAGGTACATCTTACGGTGTATTTGACAATTCTGAAGACATGGCTATCAATCTTGGTTTCTCTGGATTCCGAAGAGGTTCTTATGACTTTTATAAAACTGACTGGAAATATCTAAACGATTCTACTACTCGTGGACTTGTTGATGATGTCGATGGTGTTTTAGTACCAGCAGGAACTTCAACTGTTTATGATCAACAACTAGGTAAAAATATCTCACGACCATTCTTACACGTTCGCTACAGAGCTTCTGAAGCTGATGATCGACGATTGAAGTCTTGGGTAACTGGTTCAGTTGGTGGTAACTTTACAAGTGACGTAGACGAAATGAATGTTCATTTCTTGTCTGAAAGAGCGTTATGTGTACAAGCTGCTAACAACTTTGTATTGTTGAAATCAACAACTGCATAATTTTACCGTAGTAATTACCCTCGTTGCACTGACGAGGGTGATTATTACTTTTACTAACATTTTTATTATATTATATCATGGCTAAAAAAGTCCAAGCAGAAGAAATTGTTGAGGTTGCACCTCAGCCTACTGTTGCAAAAACTGCACCAGTTAAACAAGCACCAGCTAAACCAAGTTGGGAAATTAGAGATAGGTTATATACTTTAAAAAATAACAAGAAACCATTAGTGTTTTCAATACCAAGCGTGCATTCAGCTAAACGCCCTTTACTTTGGTTTGACGAAGAAAAAGGTTATCAAAGAGAACTAAGATATGCTACAAATCAAAAATCACCATTCGTTGATGAGCAGCAAGGTACAGCTACTATTGGTAGAATATTAATAAGAGATGGAGCGTTAAGAGTTCCAAAAGAACAACAAAATTTACAAAAATTACTTTCTTTATATCACCCATACAAAGATGAGCTATATGAAGAATACAATCCAGAAAAAGAGGCTATAGGTCAAACTGATTGGATTGAAGCTGAGTTAGAAGCTATGAATACCGCTAAAGCAATGTCATTAGAAGAAGCTGAAGCTGTATTGAGAGTTGAATTTGGTAGTGAGGTTAATGATAGAACTTCAAGCGAGCTTAAAAGAGATATATTGGTTTTTGCAAAACGAAACCCAATTTTATTCTTAGAACTAGCTGAAGATGAAAATGTTTTATTACGTAACTTTGGTATCAAAGCAACAGAAGCTAGAATTATAAAACTATCACCTGATCAACGTACATTTACTTACGGAGATGGTAATAGAAAATTAATGACAGTTCCTTTTGACGAGCATCCTTATTCTGCATTAGCATCTTTCTTCAAAACCGACGAAGGTATGGAAGTGTTTAAAGCGATTGAAAAACGACTAAAATAAGTCACTATTTATAGCGGTAAGGCCGCTTTAAAAGTGGCCTTTCTACTATAAAAAATTAAAAAAAATTATGAGCGTAAGTATAGATACTGTTTACCAAAGAGTACTTAATATACTCAATAAAGAGCAACGAGGATATATTACGCCTCAAGAATTTAACTCAATAGCAAATCAAGCACAGCTAGATTTATTTGAGCAATATTTTTATGATATTAATCAATTTTCTAGAATACCAGGTAACAGCACTGAATACTCTGATATGCTTAACTTGCTAAATGAGAAAATAAATATATTTGAAACAACTAGTAATTTAACTCCCGACACTGATCATTTCAACCTACCTAGCGACTTATATAGACTAGGGACAGTAATATATACAAACTCAACTACAAAGCTCGTCTTAGATCCTGTAAGCGGCATTAATACGCCAATTACAACTTTAGAAGAAGTAGAAGCCGAAAGAGTTAACTCAAATGAGATATTGTATATAAATTCTTCACCATTAACAAAACCAAAAAACGTACGCCCTGTATACACCTCAAACACTGATGGTATAAAAGTATATGGAGATTCTGTTTTAACTTCCGGTGTAAAGTGTAATTATATCAAAAAGCCCGCTACTGTAAAGTGGGGTTATCAAATAGTTTTCGATGAAGCTTTATACGATGCTTCAACGACT
>Ga0208303_1000946_pt1 | contig 11798 bp, 7 predicted proteins | sample CB_VirMetaG_2_FD_184537 | JGI IMG/M metagenome (GOLD analysis project Ga0208303, IMG submission 184537) | Freshwater to marine saline gradient viral communities from Chesapeake Bay - CB_1504_2 Viral MetaG (SPAdes) (version 4) | ecosystem: Environmental > Aquatic > Marine > Coastal | place: USA... | reverse complement strand
ACGAGTGACCAATTATTTCTTTTCGGGAATGACATCTCGCTTGGCGATGTTGACACAGAAGCAGGTGGAGCAAGCTCTGCACCTGCTCCACAAGGACGCGGACGTACCGCTGGTGACGCTGCCCCCACCATTACAGAAACTGACGCCGGACGATTGGTCGATGCTACAAACAATGTTATGGCAACTCTTACAGGAAAGGGAGGAGAGCGAACTCCATTAACGCCAACCCCCGAACCCAAGGCTGCGCCTAAGAAGGCCGCACAAAAACCAAAAGCTGCGCTAGAACTAACAAAAGAAGCACAAGATTTTGTAGAAGCCGCGAAGGCTGGTGTACCGGCGTTCATAACCAATAACCTCCGCAGAATAGCTAGAGAGAACGGTGTAGAGATAACTAAGAATATGAGCGCCGCAGATGTAGCTGCGGCGCTTGAATCAAAAGCTGCGTCGAGGCGCACTGCTGCCGCAAAGAAACCAGTTCCCGAGAAAAAGGAAGCGCCGAAGCAGGCGTTCACAGGTCCGAAGCGTACCGAAGCAGAGATAGCTGATCTGGAGAAGCGGACTCCGGGCGGCGTTATGCTAGAAGTTATTAAGCAGCGGCTGCGTACAGGGGGGTACAACGTAGAAGAGATAGCTGACCAGAGAGATCCATTTACTGCTAAAGATAAAGCCATTATCAGCGAGTTAAAAGCTGAAGGTACAACTACTCGTGACCTCAACGGCCAATCGTTTCTAACTTACATGAAGCTGGGCAACCCGATAGAAGGTCTGTACTCGGCAATATATGACGTTGTTAACGAATCTCCCCAATTTACGGGGAGGGAGAAGGGTATGTCGGAGAAGTTGAGTGCTATGTACCGAGGTACCGGCAAGGCATCTGCCGAACGTGCCTTAAGGTGGGCGAAAGATAACCTATCTCCAGAAATAAATGCTTGGATCACCAAAGAAGAAGCGCAGGTGATAAAAGCAAGCGAAGAAAGCACGCTGGACCTTATAGACAAGATAAATGCCGAAAACGCAGCGAAGAGTGAACTTAATCAGCCGGTACAGGAACAAATAGAGCGAGAAGGAGCCGAAGCTACTCGCGAACAGAACCGGAAAAACGCCAAAAAATTACGAGACCTAAATAAACTGCTTCTGGAAACAGATGCCGTTGCTGGATTAGGTTTACCTGTACACCCTGCCGTGAGTAGCGCTGTTCGAGACGGTGATCTTAGCGGTGCCCTTAACGTGCTCGCCATGACATCTCAGGATAAGCGAGTAGCGCAGATCGCTCGCAAAATGGCGCAGGTCGTGGGTAACACTAAGGTAGAGGTTGTAAATAAATTAAAGGGTGCCGATGGCACTCCTGCGGCTGGTCTGTTTGACCCCAAGACCAACACCATCAAACTCGACGCTACGAATGGCATCAACCCTCACACCCTGCTGCACGAAGCTACCCACGCAGCGGTTTCGGCAACGCTCGCCAACAAGAACAGCCCCGTCACAAAGCAGCTCACCAAGCTGTTCGAGGATGCTAAGGGTTCGCTGGGTACCTACTACGGTGCTACGTCCCTAGACGAGTTTGTATCCGAAGCGTTCTCTAACCCCGAGTTCCAGCGCACTCTCGCCGGTCTTAACCCGGATGGTAGCAATATCTCTGCCCTGCAACGGTTCTTGAACACCGTTGGTAACTTTGTAAGGAAGCTGTTGGGTATGCAGGTCAAGCCGGTTGGTTCCGCGCTCAACGCTGCTGATACTCTGATTGACTCCATCCTGTCTGCTGCCCCCGATTATAGAAACGCGGGGGAACTTCTGATGAACTCCACTTACAGTGGGGTCAAGGCTACGATGCAGAAGATAGGCAACGTACAGAAGAACTTCTCTAGCCCCATAACCAAGCAGCAGAGAGAAAAGTTCGCGAATAGTGCCGTTGGGTTCCTACAGAGCGGTGTTGCTGATGTAGCGAAGAGGTTCCTGCTCGGATCAATAGGCACCAAGGCTCTCGGTGACGTTGCTATGCGGGCTGGTCTCGGAGATATTGGTGTCAGGCTAGATGACCTAATCGAGCGACAAAACGGTGCTATTCAAGATTCAGATAAGCGAGTAGCAGACTTTATATCCAATATCTTCGTCCCGTGGGCGGATAAGCACCCAGAAGCCAAAGCTGCGTTAGACCGGGTTATATACAGCGGTGAATACGGTGCCACTATCTATCAGGTAGACCCGACGAAGCCCCGTAGTGATTATAAAGGCAAGACTGACGATAGTGGCAACGATCTAGCAGCTATTTGGGACGAGCAACATCGCGCCGACTGGGCCATCGTGCAGAAGGCCGGTGGGGTCCGTATATTCAACGGTATGCGTAAAGTCTACGCAGATCAGTACGAGAAGCTACGTAAAGTCATCTACGGTGAGATCGACGCACTTATGGCGAACGATCCTGCTGCGGCCACCCGCCTCAAAAATGAAGTTTACGCTAAGCTGTTTGAGGCCGGGCGGTTAGAAGTCTACTTCCCGCTCATCCGTCAGGGTCGCTATAAGCTAAGTTATTCTATGAAGAACCCGAAGTCCCCACGGGAAGCATACGTATTTCGTATGTTCGACACCAAGCGCGAGCGTGACCGGGTGGCGGCGGAAGTCAACGCAGATCCTGATGTTGTTACTGGGTCGGTAGAATCGGTGGACGGAGATATGCTGCTTAACAGTAGTAAAAACGACTTCCGTAACGCACCGCCCACCTCCTTTGTTGGTGACACACTAAAAGTTATGACGGCCAACAACGTACCTGTAGACGTCCAAGAGCAAATCATGCGTCTGTTCATAGATGTTCTACCAGAAACTTCTTTTGCTAAGTCGCTGCAACGACGTAAAGGCTCGCCGGGGTATATACAGGACTCCCTGATTGGTCTGCGAACGAAGGCGTATGATATTGGTCGTCAGGCAGTGCGCTTGGAGTACGGTGCCCGCTTGCGCGATATGGACAGAGAGATATACGAACTGAAAGAGCCGAAGCTGTCTGCTTCGGAATCACTGGTTGGCAAAACAAAAGATGCCCTAATGGGTAGCTTCAACGATGTTAGGGCTGAACTCGTCGCCCGTTCAAAGTTCGCGAGAAGCGGGGCCAGGAACAAGGGCGCAGAGCGGTTCTACAAGACGGCTAACCAAGGCGCATTTATCTACACCATTGGCTTCAACACATCCTCGACTCTAGTCAACCTGTCTCAGATACCGCTGTTTGCGTTGCCCTATATGAGCGCGAAGTACGGCGCAAAGGCAAGCTATGCGGCGATTGTACGGGCATCCAAGTTCTCCAAACTTGTTATAACCCCGGCACTACCCACCATGCAGAACGGGAAGCTACGGGCCGGAAAGACTGACCAGATAGATAATTATTATGATGTGGACGCCGATGGAAACTACACCGTCAAGTCCGGTCTAAACCTTGATGCGAATACCATAGCGCAGCTTCGTCGCATGGCCCCAATGGTCAAGATGGCTTCGGAGCGTTCGTATCTTGGGCGATCCTACCTTATGGAGCAGTTGGGTCTGGAAGAGGGGGGCCGTGCGCGACAAGGTGGCATAGCCAGTAGAGTTCTGGATTCAGTGGCCACTGCGTCAGCAATCGGCTTTAACGCAGTGGAACGGTTCAACCGCCAGACGATCATGTTCTCTAACTTTGATCTTATTCTGGATCGTCTGGACTCCGGAAAGCGTTACTTCGCAGAGACGCAGGGTAAGTACGTTGACCCAAGTTCTATGGACTCGGCGCAGAAAGAGCAGCTAGCCGCCAACGAAGCCCTGTACCAAACCCAACAGTTGAACGGTGGCATTGCGCTTGAGACAGCGCCCCGCATAACCCAGCAGGGTATTGGCCGTGTCGCTCTTATGTACAAGGGTTACGGCATGAATATGTACTACACGATGCTCAGTAGCGCGTCCCGTATGCTGGACTCTTCTGTTGATCCCGCTATGCGTAAGCAAGCCATGTACGAACTTATCGGAGTGCACGGGTCGTCGTTGTTCTTCGCCGGTATTCATGGTGTGCCGATATATGGCATCTTCACTATGGTCGCTAACATGTTCTTAGATGACGAAGAAGATGACGCGGATACCATTGTACGTAAGTATATCGGTGAGGGTTGGTACAAGGGTCCGATAAACGAACTGCTCGGTATTGACGTTGCATCTCGTGTGCGCCTCAACAATCTTCTGATTCAAGATAACAGGTACAATGCTAAACCCTCCCCGGAAGAGTTCATTGGCTTCTACCTCGGTGGTCCGGCTCTCAGCACCGGTAAGCGGTTGGTTCGTGGTGTTACCGACTTGCAGGAAGGGTTCGTTGAGCGTGGTATTGAAAACCTCCTACCCCCTGCCGTAGCTAACGCCTACAAGGCTACGTTTGGCCGCTACGCTAGAGACGGCGGTGCCTTCACCCGCCGCAATGATCCTATTTACGACGACATCACTACCGGCGAGTTGGTTGGTCAGGTGTTTGGGTTTGCCCCGTCCAACTACACATTTGAACAAGAGCGCAACGCTGTCACGAAGCGTATGGACCGCAACATAAGCGAACGCCGCACGAAAACATTACGTAAGGCATACATAGCCTACCGCATGGGTGATTACGAAGGCTACCAAGATGCGATGAAAGAGATTATGAAGTTCAATAGGCGCTACGCCGGAAGTAAAGTTGTCATAACTCCAGACACTCTCAAGAAGTCTATGGACCGACACCAGAGCACATCCGCTACTATGCACAACGGCATAACGATTTCTCCCAACTTACGCTCCTTGTTGATTGAGCACCGCAACGAGTGGGGCCAATAAAAAATCCCCCTGCCGGAGCAGGGGGAAGTCAACAAAGGAGAACTGACAGTCGGGAGGGGCTGTCAACTACATACTATCATGCTGTTCTCCATATGCGAACACCTAATTTACCGTTGTCGAAAACTATTTTTATAGTCGTTTCGTAGTCGAAGTCGCTGCATATCTTCTTTATCTGCTGTTTTGCGTTATCAGTATTTACGCATGGGATGAACACAGATGTATTAGGTAGAAACTTATCCCAGTTTACAATGATCCTGACCCCATCAGGATCTAGGTCATGCTTCCTCCGAACTCTGGACATCTTCTGGTACATCCAAAGCGCAATCAACCGCCAGTACTTGAGCCGGTGGTAGCTGCATATGCGTACCCTTGCTCAACCGCATCTTGATCTTCTTGGCGTTCATCTGCTCGGTAAGGTCTTGCAGTAACGAGCCATAGTTAATCTGTTGATCTACACACCAGTCCCGAAGGGGTTTGAGTAGTAGGTACGCTTTCTTGATGTCGGTTTCGTACCGCGCCACCAATTTCCCCCGTGGCGATGCTTCCGGCACAATCAGGGAGTCGAGCGCACCGGCCTGCCCCCTACGTAGATCGTCCGTACTCTTGATCCACAACACGTTGTTCCAGTGTTCGTTGATGTAGTCGTTAAGTATATCCTGTGCACTCAACGACATATCAGACACGGCGTTTTGGTTTAGCTTCAGCATCCATATGGCGAACTTGAATATCTTCTGTATGTCGTAGTCATGGAAGCCAAGTCTCTTAGCCAAAATAAGTCCAGCTAGGGTATAGGACACATGGGCGGTCCAAAACCGGTTCTTACTGGTTAACCCCGCCGCCGATATGACTTTCTCTTTTATACTATCGGTAAGGCTTCGGATGCTGTTCTTATTTTGGATTACGTGCTGCACAAATATGGGGCCAGCGTGTCCGTAGTTATTTTTGACGGAATCCAGAAACGCCTCTTGCGCCATCGTATCCGAGGACTTGTGGAAAAGTGTGTCCACCTTCACTTCCATTATTCTCTGCGACTCCGCTTCCGGCATCGCTTTGTACGCGGATACTCTCTCGATTACGCTTACATTGCCGGTTGTGACGGCAAGAAATTTCCACGGGTCGCCCCTGTATCGTTCTGCGTTAGCACTGCCAGCCAGACGACCCTTCTGCTTACCACTACTCATTGAGTAGGCTAGCTGGCTAACTTCGTAGGGCTTCATCTCCGTTATTTCGTCAATATAAAATGGTAGGTTGTGGTATATCTCACCCCTGTGCATCCTGAAGTTAAGTGTGGTGTTCTGATCCATCACCAGTTCATCAGGGTCTCCCCATAATGATGCCCCTACAATCATAGATGTCGTCTTGCCTATACCGGATTCTTTACTGTGTAGGTGAAGTGTCGCGCAATGGAAGGGCGAGTCTTGCATGAGGATAGACCCAAATGTGGTACCAACTACGTATTGGTGCAGTTCAAACCCGTCCTTGTTGTAGAAGTCCATGTTCTTACGCCACTGCTCCATAGTCCCCTTCGGTTCAAAGATAGGGAACAGTGATAGCGTCTGAGATGAAGGTGGGTTGAAATCTACATCGTTCTCAAGAATGTGTTGGTTGCCTAGTACGAACGAGTCAAAACCACTACCTACCCAACCGAACTGTTTGTGCGCTTCGTCTGCTTCGTCTTTTGCCTGCAACTCATTCACCCAATCTAATGTGTATTTCATCAATTCCTCCACACGTGGGACAGCGACACCCTGCATAGACATCTGCTTACGGAACTCGTCCCTTGACGTTACTGAAGTGAGCGGGATTGTAAACTCGCGAACACCGTCCTTCGGTAGGTGCAGCCGCATAAGTATCGACTCACCAACTTCGGGATCACTGATACGGCGTACTACATATAGGTCGTTATGGTAGACAGGTACTTCGTCCACTGTGCCGTCCGGCAGGGTCTTGCGTGAGTACACACCACCATTAGCGCCACGGAAGTACGGAGTCGGATACGTTGGTATAGTGTAAGATTTTAGGGGGGCGTTTGGGAGGGTGGCCGAAGGAGCCTCTACGACAACTTCTTCCGTAGCCTCAAGTACCTTCTGCCCCAACGAAATCGGTGATTTAATTTTACCCCAGTGTGGACATCCAGTGCATATACCCGGCGCGTATTCGTCAAAGGTGGCACAACGATACGGCCCCTTAATCAAGTCCATCTTCTTCACGGTCTCGATTGGGGTGTATTGCGGGTGGTTCTTCGACATGAGGTGCGCCGCCTTGTCGCCATCCTCACAGAACTTGGCGATAGACAGCCCCGCTCTCCACAGCGGCTCAGACACCTCTGCCTGTTTCTTCATGATCGCAGCAAGCTGGGCGCATCCTGCGCCACGGCGTGTTTTATTTAAGATGTCTAGGAACACGCTGGTCTTGTTACCCATAAGCATATCCATAACCGCGTTCGCCCCGGCGGGGATATACTTTCTAGGTGGCGGCATCATGTCCATGCCAAGGGTATTGGAAAACACCTCAAGGCTAACCGGCTCCGGCACACTCATACCAAACTGCCGCACCAGTGATGGTGGGCTATCCTTGTGGTTATGGGTGCCGGGAATACGAAGTACGCGAGCGGCGTCAGACGTTACGGCGGGGTCTGCTAATAAGTTATGCGTAGCACACAAAGCCTTGAGCTTTTCAGCGACAGGCAACCAGTCGTCATAACTTATCGGCTCGTCAAGGAACCAATAAGCGTGTACTCCACGACCAGAGTTCAGCATGAACGGCTTCGGCAGGTTGGTAGCCGTGCAGAACATTCGCAGCGCGTCAAGCGCCTCACTCTGGCTTGGGTAGTCCTTGCTTGGCCCACAGTCCAGATCAAGAAAGAACGACTTAAGTTGTTTTACGTTGGATACTTTACGCGAGCCAGCTTCTTCAAAGGTAGCGAGTGCGAAATAAGCATCGAACCCTTGCGTGTCTAACTCTTGTGCCGCGTCTATAATGGCGCTTACGGAGGTGTAGAACTTCTGTGTGCGCCTATTTTCTGCGCTTTTTGCAGCGAATACACAGTAGTAACCGTTCTCCGATAACGCCTTCTCTAAGAACACTCTTGGTTCCATTATTATCTCCCGAGAAGGTGCCGCGACCGCCTCCCCAACGAAACGGTCGCGGCGGTGCTATAGCTTCAGATTAGTCTTTCCAAGCGTCCACTATAGCATCCAACTCAGGGTCTGTATCACCCGAAGTGTTGTCCGATTTCTTGGCAACCTTCTTAGGTTCTTCCGGCTCGTCGTCTTCGTCCTCATCCACCTCAACCTTAGCTTTCTTAGCCTTCTTCGGCTCCGGCTTTGTTAGTGCCGCACTAACATCGGCGTCTCCCTTGGGTTTGGACACTGAGAAAGTGATGGCCCGTTCTGTATCGGGATGCTCCAGAAGTGCAGCGGCCTGTCGAAGTTCTTCCTCAGTAAGCGGTCGAACAGGCTTGAAAAACAGCTTCGGTACATCGCTGTCATCATCAAAGTACATCTCTGTAACGACTGCAATCGGAGGGGTATTGTTGGCGTTTAGGAACCGTGCGTATGCTTGCATTGGCATCTTACCGTCCTCAACCGAACCGAACACGCTGGTTGCCGGAAGCTGTAACTGATAGACCTTATCCAACTGGCCTTCCAGTGCCACTGCAACACGCTGCTGGAACCGGCAAGCACGGCTTTCACCTTGCCCAGACCCTTTGATGTTCATCGGGCAGTCCATGCAGCGGGGGGACATACGTTGATCTTCTGGCACATCAGGTGACGGCACGTTGGTATCCGCCGACCAGCAATGCGGTGCGGAAGGATTATCAGGGCTGTAAGAACCCTCATAGTAGGTACGCGAAAGCTGTGCTGCGTTAACGATGACAACATTCATGCTGTCGGATTTGCTAACACGCATTTCCTCGCTACCAACAAGTTCACGGAATCGTTTACCGCGAACGCTAATACGGCGCATACCTCCGCCGGAACCCCCAAGTAGGTTGTTACCAGCGTTCTGCAATGACTTGAACAGGTCACTGGACACGAGGGAGTTGCCCTCAAAGATAGATAGTTCAGACATAGTTTGTTCTCCTAAATGTCTTTGTCTAAGTTGTTATCGTTTGTAGTGTCACTCCCTACGTTGTCGGCTTCCACGTAGGTAACTTCTACCTCGGTTTCTTCCGGCCCACGTAGAGCCTCAACTACTGCATCTACGTTGAAGCGGTAGGTAGTTCCCACCTTGATGTAGGTGCTTGGCGGAATTTTCCCCTTCCGCACCCAACCACGGACTGTGGCTGGCGAGACGTGCAAACACTTTGCAACGTCGTCAATGGGGACGTATTCAGTACTCATCACTTACTCCTGATAGATATTGTGTATTCAGATTGGACGTTGAGGCCCGGAGGTAGGATATCCGGGTTCTCTTCTAAGAACTCCTTAACAGCGGTCTGGTTGAGACGTTTCTCAAGGAACTCTGGTGCTTCGTGCTCAAGAATAAACTTATGCATCGACTCCCAATCGCTAGTCCAATAGCGGCGCTTCTGGCTTCGGTAGAACACACCAGCCTCAGTCCTAACGCTGTCGATGTTGTTTTCCTTGCAGAACTCTAGGAGGGTAGCTTTGATCTTGTCCTGCTGCTCCTTTAGCCCATCATCTTCTTTCTTAAACTCAGAGGCAATTTCCGTGCGTCGAGCGCGGATTTTTATATAAGCCTTCGTTAGCTTACCCAAACGGTCTTTATCTTCCACTTAAAAGTTCTCCTTTTTGTTGTAGGTCGTGGAATATAATGGAGTACGGGGGCTTAGTCAAGCAATTCGTTATATAAATCTATAATTTTTGAATGAACGTCGATTCTGTCATCCAACAACCTATAAACGTGTTGCTCCACGGGTGATCCATGAAGCTGCACCACGGTGCATTTGTTCTTTTGACCCGAGCGATGGACTCGCGCATTGGCCTGAGAGTAGGTTTCCAGTGAACTCGTAGGTGCCCACCACACCACTGTATCAGCGGCTGTTAACGTAACACCATGTGATGCAGCAGCAGGTTGGATAACCAAAACCTTTGGGTCGTCCTGCTCTTGGAAACGCTTAAAGATGTCAGTACGTTTAGTAACTGGCACGTCGCCTTGGATTACCTCGTTGGAGACGCCATCCGACGCTAACTTCTCCGATAGTATGCCTATGGCGTGGCGGAAGGGGACAAACACCAGAACCTTACTGCTAGCCTCTTGTACGGCCTCCATGAGAACCTTGTATCGGTTCTTGATATCGAACTCCAAAGCATCTCCGTGGTCGGTGTAAACCGCACCAGCCGATATCTGTAGCAGCTTGTTCATGTTTACGGCTGCATTAACGGCGGTGACTTCCTCACCAGCCGCTTGCATAACCATCTGGTCCTTAAGCTGTTTGTAGTACTTACGCTGCTGCGGAGTCAGTTCGACTTTCCTCTTGGTGTAAACCATAGGCGGTAGGTCTAGGCACTCGTCCTTTGTGAACCGAATGGCTGGCCGTAGCGCGTTGAAGACAGTCTCTGTAGCACTATCTTTGACGGCCCATTTGAACCGAGTGACCTTGTACATAACTTGGTCGCGGAAGGAGCCGAAGAAACGCGGGACACCGCGTGGGTTGACGAGTTTAGCTAGGCCATACGCATCAAGGGGACTTTGCGCTGCCGGTGTGCCGGTCATCATCCAAAGCCAAGTATCGTCACCCACCAGCTTATTGAGTGCCTTCCAGCGTTTAGTCTGCGTGTTCTTGTAGTGGGTAGCTTCGTCCACAATTATAAGATCAAAACCCCCTGCCGCAATGTCGTCGGCTATAATCTCCACCCCGTCATAATTGATTACTACGTAATCAGAACCACTAGCTAGGATCTTACGGCGTTTGTCAGGGGAGCCATACGCTATATCAACACTTCTGTGCATAGCGAACGAGAACAGGTCTGCCCTCCAAGCCGAATCCATAATCGACAACGGACATATAATAAGAACCCGGTTCACTGCCCCCTGCTCAAGCAGAAAGTCAGACGCCCAAATAGCACTGGCAGTTTTACCTGTGCCCTGCTCGTTAAAGCAGAACGCCTTACGATGTTTTGTCAGGAACGCAGCCGTGGACTTTTGGTGGTCGAAAGGGGCGTACTTCCCCGGCCACCCATACCTACCTTCGATGGGGGACGGTGCGTCTATGTTTAGACTCTTCAGAGTTATAGCTTCCTCTACACCCCAATTAACCAGTACCTTGTTGCCGCCGACGATCTTACTCTTAGCGATTGTGTTGGTTACTTTTCCGGGGTTTTGTAGGTTTAGAAGAAGCGCCTTATTGTTGACGATCTGCACGTAAGTTCTCCTTTAGGGGTATTATTTCTTCCGCTTACCTTTACTCAGTGCGCCTCCCGCAGCGCGGTTTCGTTTACGGCTCTGGACGGTTACTCCGTCCTTGTTGGTGCCGCCGCGTGATAGGGGCTTCTTGTGCGCGATATCCTTACCCTCACGCTTGTCGGCTTTGCCGTTCTTGTTAGCATCTTTACCTGTCTTATCCATAGCGCGGCGCGCCCGCTGCCGTTCCATTCGGTCGCCGTGCTCTCCACGGGCCTTCTGCTGTTTGTATTCCTTTTCATAGGGGCGTGGTTTCTTCGTGTAGGGCATCAGTTCCTCCCGTTATGAGGGCAATCAATAACTGCACAGTGTTGACGGCACAGGCCGCTGGGCCTCGGGTTCCAAGTATTCGTCTCCAAAGCCTTTTCCATCCTAGCGTAGTCGGACAACCACTTCTTCCACAGAATAGGAGCCACGGTATCTTCGTAAATGTCTTTGACGAGAGTTTTTGCGACAACGAACAGCAGACCTGCCTTGACCTTTTTAATCTCGGGGAAGTGTTTGAACGTGGCGAGTGCCATCAACTCAAGCTGCCCCTTATCAGCATACCTAGCGGACTTACCTGTCTTATAGTCTACCACCCAAGCGGTATCACCGTCCAGTATGATTAGGTCCGCAATACC
>Ga0208303_1000944_pt1 | contig 11813 bp, 8 predicted proteins | sample CB_VirMetaG_2_FD_184537 | JGI IMG/M metagenome (GOLD analysis project Ga0208303, IMG submission 184537) | Freshwater to marine saline gradient viral communities from Chesapeake Bay - CB_1504_2 Viral MetaG (SPAdes) (version 4) | ecosystem: Environmental > Aquatic > Marine > Coastal | place: USA... | reverse complement strand
TTGGAGCTGCAACGGTTGATGAAGATACTGGTTTTTATTCCACAAAACTATTTGCTGATTACACGCGAAATGTTCCAGAAAATGAATGGCCTGCATACTTTTCTAAAATGATTGAGTATGCGTTAGGCATGGACTTTGCCCCATCTATTCGTGACAGTGCGGCCTCTATGGAGTTACTAGCTAATCAGTATTTGAATGCTAGTCGTATGGCTCGCTTCACTGACTCGCAGCAGCACCCGCAAACACCTATTCAAGATCGCCCATTTATTAACGTGAGGTTCTAATGTCTTTTGATTTTAATAACTTTAGCCGACATGGTGGTAGCACTACAGCTCCATCTTGGTGGAGTTACCAGACAACTGACGCATGGGATGACATCCTCCCTGATAACTATTTTGGCGAGGCGTTTGGGTCTTTGAACGTAAATGACTTTATTCTTGTAAGGTCTATTGCCAACACCTTTATGTTGCGTGTAACTGCTGTTTCTCAGGATACCGTTGCAATCGTAAGAGACACAATGACTGCTCCTAACATTGGTAGTGCAATCTTTACTGCCAGCGTTACCCAGACTGCTACTGACCCAGATACTGCCTATCAAGTTCCTTGGGACTTGGCTGTTGAGAATGGTTCAATTAAGCGTAATGTCTCAGATAACACCAAGATTGAGTTTACTGAGGCCGGTACTTATTTGGTTGCAGGCAACTTACAGCTCAAATCTTCTTCAGCATCCGCGAAGACGTTTTATTTTTTCCCAACTATCAATGGGTCAAGTAATTCAAAGTCGGTTCGATCAGGACTTAAAGATAATAATGTCTTGGGTACTCTTGGAGTATCTGCTGCTTTGGAATTAAATGCTGGTGATTACATTCAAGCAAACTGGGCAGTTAGTGATGTTGATGGTTGGCTAGATGCTTCTGCTGCAACTTCATTTGCTCCAAGCTCTTACGCTGCTCAAATTTCTATTATAAGGGTCTAACATGCCTAAGTCACAATTCATGCAAACCAGCTTTGCTAGTGGTGAGTTGTCACCATTACTACTAGGCCGTACCGATCTTGATCAATACTACAAAGGCGCTCAGACTGCTGAAAACGTAGTTATTATTCCTCAAGGTGGCGTTAAGCGCAGACCTGGAACACAGTTTGTGGAAAGTCTTGTTGCTACATTGAGTCGTCAATCTACTATAAATCCTACTATGCCTAGTGGTGGTACTGCTGCAAATATTAATGACGGTGATGATGATACCTATGGGCAGACTGGCGTTGACCTTGGTTTACAAGCAGTTGTTGCTAAATATAACTTAAGCACAAACTCAGGATTCTACAATCAGTCATTTATTGATATAAGAAATATTATTGCAATTTATACTGGGTCAGCTGAGTCTGGTAGCCTAGATCAAACTTTTTCTGCCAGAGTTGAATACTCTGATGACGATGTAACCTACACGCAGCTAACTACTTTTGAAATTGACAATAGAACTGCTCGCAATTTTAGATATAGACTTAATACTCCAGGAAGCGTATTAACTAAAAGATACTGGCGATTAAAGGTAACTATTGGTCTTGGCGCTCCCTTTGAAGATTATGTTGTTCGTATTGGTGAGTTTGGCTTTAAAAAAGAACGAACAGACCCTATCAATGGAAAGACATTTGACTGGGAGTATGGCCCTGATCAAAACTATCTTGCAGTATTAACTGCGGGTAACTTGCGCTTCTACAGAACTCCTCATGCTGGCAGCACAGATACAGTGTATGTTGCTGACGTAGTTGTTCCGTATGCTGGCGACAAAATTCAGGAAGTTAAGGATGCTCAAACCGAAGGCGTGATGTTAATGTTCCAAGAGGACTATCCGTCAATCCGAATTATTTTTGACGGGTTAGACAATATAAACTCCTTTGCTGTGGATAACATTCCTTTTGTAAATGTCCCCCAGTACGACTATAACGATAGCGTTAGCCCTGTTCCTGTTACTGCTATTCAAACATTTCAATCAAGTGATCTTGCTACAGGCCAAAGATACAAAGTTACTGCTCAAGGCGTAACAAGCAAAGAGATTACCCATGGCGGCAATGGATCGGGCGGATCTCCAATTGGCGTTGCTCGAATGGCAACTAGCGCATTTAATTTGCAAAAAAACTTGCAAGAAATGCCTGTGTTTGGGTTTACAGGAATAACTGTAACTCCTGTTGCTGGCAGCGACATTGATTTTATTATCAACATGGCAGACGAATCTGCTGGTGATTACGATTTATTTACAGCATTTGTAACTTCAGGAAATGTGGCTGATGTAATTCCAATGTCTATTACGCAGCAAGGCTCTCCAAGAACGGAAGATGTGTGGTCGGTAAATAGAGGCTACCCTCGACAGGGCGTATTCCATGAAGGCCGCTTATGGTTAGGTGGAACAAAGTCTAAAAAACAAAGCATATTTGCCAGTAGAGCCGGTAACTTCTTTGACTTCTTTTCTGAAGAAGGCGAGGATGATGAGGGTATCTTTGTCACTATTGACTCCCGTAACCTAACTGACATTATTGATATTAACCCTGATCGCGGCTTGCAGGTATTTTGCTCTGGAGCTGAGTTTTTGGTTAAGGGTTCTACACCATCTACTATTGAAGTTGTATCGCAAACCCAGCATGGCTCTGCAAATTTAGAAGCTCAGTCTGTTGATGGCGCTACATTATTTGTAGATAGGAATGGCAGGACATTGAGACAGTTTGTGTTTAGCTTTAACGAAGATGCTTATACGTCTGCTGATGTGTCTGTTTTGTCTTCGCAGCTAATTAACAATCCAACTGATATGGCGCTACTACTAGGCAATAGTACAGAGGATGCTAACTGGGCATTTATTGTTAATGAAGATGGTACTGGCGCAGTCCTTAACACCATGAGATCGCAAGACATTAATGGGTTTACGCGATGGACTCCGTTTAATGACGCTACTACGGCATCTGAAAAGAACGTAATAAAATCTTGTTCTGCTGTAGGTGATGAGCTTTACATGGTTGTTTATCGCCAAGTAAACGGCAGTCCAGATGAAGAAGCGAACTCCATCAGCAGTGACGTCTATGATATTGAGCGATGGAGCTTTGATCATTTGCTAGAGTCTGGCATAAAGACTACCGTTACAGCTACAGGCAGTGACGTTGTTGTGGAAGTAGGCAGTAGGCTTTTAGGTTATGAACTAAGTGTCTTAGCTGATGGCGATGTTTTAGCAAAGCGCACAGCAGCGGTTATAGGAAGCATTGTAGGCATAACTATTACTGCCGCAGAGCTTAGTGGCTTTACTACAAGAAACCTAGAAATTGGTTTAGGGTTTACAGTAAAAGTTAAGGGTATGCCATTCAACACTAATCCTGGCACTCGTGGCGGTCAGAACACTATGAAGCGCAAGAAGATTACTAACATTAACTTGCGTGTGTATGAGAGTGCTGGTATCTACATTGACGGTATTGCAGCGCCTATTAGGCAAATTGGTGAAACTCAAGATGCTCCATTTAATACGCCATTTACTCCTAGAACTGGTATCATAGAAGACCAAAATGGTGGTAATGGTTGGGACACAGAAGTAGTACCAGAGATCACAGTCCCTGATGCTACGCCATTCCATCTACAAGCTATCCAGTATGAGGTCGAGTCTTCGTGAATGATGTTGTAACGCAAGATAGTATTTACCAGTTACAAGAAATAATGAAGGATTTTCCAAAGGCAGATGTAGTTACAAGACACCATTTCTCTGACGGTATGTATGCTAGAGAGATGGTAATGCCTCCAGGAAGTATTGTTGTAGGGGCTACGCATAAAAGCAAGCATTTCTACAGCGTTGTATCTGGTGAGTGTGAGGTGTCAAGCACAACTGAAAGGGAAACAATTAAAGCTCCGTACTTAGGGGAAACAATTCCAGGAACTCAGCGTGTTATTTATAGCGCAACAGGATGCATTTGGATTACATTTCACCCTACACACTTAACAGATATTAAAGAAATAGAAGCAGCTCTAGTAGAGCAAGAGGTTAGTTAGATGGCATTTTTTTTATCAGCAGCAGCAGCAGGAATCGGCACGGCTCTTGGCGTAAGTACAGCAGCAGGTGCTTTAATTGGAGTATCAGCATTAGGTACAGTTGCATCCGCTTATGGACAAATAGAAGCAGGTAAGGCACAAGAGTCGGCCCTAAAGGCTCAAGCAGAGCAAGAACGTATAGCCGCTGAGAGTCGTGAACTAGACCGTCAACAGAAGCTCAATGCAGCCCTTGCAGCTAATGCTGTAGGTATGGGTATGTCAGGTATTAAAGCGGAAGGTACTCCTTCTAGTATTGCACTAGAAAGCGCTAAGAATGTTGGTTTAAGCGAAGGCATGATGAAGCTGTCTGATAGGCTTGCTCAGGCTCAACTTCGTCGTCAGGGTGCTAATGCTCGCTCTGGTGCTAACATGGCTGCTGCTGGTACACTGTTACAAGGCGCTGGCGATATAGCCCCTTACGTTTAATTACAGGAATTAATAATGGCTCAACAACCTAGACAACAACGAATTGGTTTTTACGGCAAGTTTACTCCTACTGCCCTAGACACCTCTGGTGCAGACAAGATGCGAGCATTAGCTGGTTTAGGCCAGACTATAGCTGATACTAGCCTATCTATAGCCAAGCCTATGGTTCAAGCTGAAAGGGCAGAGCAAGGCGCACAGGCCGCAGAGCAAGCGCGTACAGTTGACCCTTCAACTGGTGAAGTAACATATGGTGAAGTAGATAAGATGTCTGCTTTTAAAATTGGTGGCGCGCAATTTAATCAAGCCGCTGAAGCTAAAAAAGAAGAGCTTACTAGAAATGCAGTAGCGGATTATACTGCCCAGCTAAGTAATCAATCTAGAGAAATATTAGCTAAATTTGCAGAAGTGCATAAAGATGATCCTGTTGCATATCAAGACGCTGCAAACAATTATTTAAGTGGAACTGTAAGTGCAATTAAAAACCCTGAACTAGCTGCTAGAGTGCAAACGGGATTAGGAGCCAAGATATTTAGTGATGGCAATGCACTTCAAAAAGCCTATGACGTTAAAACTAAAAACACTCAGATTACAAATGTTACCAAAGAAGCCTCAGATTCTTTTGCTGAAGCTGAAAGACTTATTGTCAACGGTGATGCAATTGGTGCAAGAGCTGAACTTGATACGTCAATAATGGCTCTTCAAGAAGTTGCTAGAATGAACCCTGACTTTGATGTTGAGACTGCTGTTGCCGATTTAGAAAGAAATTATGATGGGCTGCAATTAAAGGTTTCTGTGAGTAATGCCGCAGATAACGGTGACTTTGCTGTTGCTAATCAAATTATTATAGATGCAACAAAAGAAGTGCCTTCAAACTTTACTGAGGCTCAATGGGAGCAAACTACTAACAAAGCAAGGTCTGCCCTTGTAAAACAAAAGTCTCTCTTTGATTCTGTACAAGCAACTGCCACTGCTGAAGATAAAGCATTCGTTAAGAGCAGCCTAACTTTAATAGAGTCTGGCCAACCGCTTTCTCCAGAAAATATGGTTAAGTTAAATAATCTTGCTGCGGGTAATCCTTTAGCGGAAAAAGCAATTACTACTGCTACAAATACATCTGTGTTTATTGCAATGCCAGATTCCCAGCAACTTGAATTGATTGACGCTATAGACCCTTCAGACCCAGATGCTTTAGACCAGTACAAGTCTTACTTAATGGCTCGCAACAATGTACAGAAAGCATTAAGAGCTGATTCGTGGGGTACTGCTATACAGCAAAATACTATTACTGAAGAAGAATTAGCCGACTTTGCAGAGTTTGATGTAACTAGACTTTTAGAGACTAATTTAACTGATGAACAGCAAGCTGAGTATCAACAGGCTTATCAAAGAAATAACGAAATTGCTGCTAGATTAAGTGAGCATTATGGATTTACATTTGCTCCACTTGATAACCAGCAGATTCAAACTTTAACTAACGCTATTCCTCAAATGACTCCTGGTGAGCAAGTTGAGTTAGCTGACAGTATTGGCCCTGACTCTGTAATGTTAAATGTTCTTTCAGAAAAGAATGCTAGTCTTTTTGCTGTAGCAGCAACTATAGAAAATTCAAATACTCAAAGAGCTATTTTTGAAGGGCAACAACTTCTTAGCAGTGGCACAGTTGATCCATTTAAAGATGTTGCAGACGGTATGCGTACTCAGCTTTTTGAGGTTGTTGGTGATACCTTGCTTGATGATGCAAGAACGCAAACGTATGAAGCCGCAAAAGCGTACTATGCCTCTACATTTGTAGGGAAAAATATTGTCTATGACCCAGGTGATTTTGCAAACGCTATTGAAATGATTACAGGAAAGATTAAAAACGCAAGAGGCGTAAAGACTATTCCTCCTTCGTACTCCGAGGGCAATAATGACGGAACAGTTGATAATCTTGAAGGGTTTATTGATGACATGGATTTAGAGACTTTTCTAGAGTTAGGCGGTGAAGCTGATCCATATACAAAAACTTTGCCCGTTGTTCGTAGTGATATCCAATTTGCAACTCCTACACCTGTAACAGTAGAAGCTGATAGAAACTTGGAAAGAATGCAAGGTAACGATTATAAGATAAGAGCAACGTTCGGAAAAAATAATTACAAGTTTGTTACAACTCAAGGAATTGCATTAAAAGGGGCTGATGGAAATCCTCTTGTTATTAATGTTAACGAAGAAAGAATGAATGCTTATGTTGCCAGCAAGAATGCTAAACGTATGGAAAAGTATGGCAGCTTTTTGGAAAGTAACAGGTTTGCTCGTGATGTTATGGGATTGTTTGAGCCGGAAGGGTCGCCTTATTTTGAGGCAACTAAAGCAGAGGAGTTTACTTCAACAGGGCAATTCGCAAAAGAATTACTTACTCTTGGCGGTCTTGATGGTGAAAAAAGAACTCCTGAAAACCAAGGCGGGAAATAATTAATGAATCTTCTTTCAGAACGTGATGCAAGATCAGAACTTGAAACTTTAAGTCTATCAAAAAGTGGGCCTGACCCTAGCAGAGAAGAAACTTTTGATGCTGCTTTTGGATTCGCGCAAGATGAAATGCTTTCTATTTCTGGGTTTTTAAATAACCAAGGGTTTTGGGATCGAAGCAATCAAATTAACCAAATGAAAGCTGATGGTTTTGATTTTACGCCTTATACAAACGAAAGAGGCCAGATTGATTATAATAACTTGGCTGCTAATACCGGCTTAATAAAAACAGACGGTGAGCTTAGAACAGAAAGAAATGAAATTCTTGGTGAGCGAAGAGCTTACAATCAAGACATTATGGATAGAGGCCCAGCAAGCAGCACATTTTTAGGCATGGCTGGTGCAATGTTGTTTAACGACCCTATTAACCTTGCAACTTTACCTATTGGGTTTGGTACTGCGGCTAAAGGACTTAGTCTGTTGGGCCATACATTGCGAGGGGCTCGAAATACCACTGCTGTTGCTGTTGCCTCCGAACTTGCTATACAACCTTTAGTGTTTACCCATAAGCACGACATTAACTCCCCTTATGAAGTAGAAGATGCAGTTAAAGTGATTGCGTTTACTGCCGCAACTGCTGGAGTTTTGGGTGGAACTATTGGTGGCATAGGAGGTTATTTTACAAGAGCCGCTGAAGTTGCTGCTGCTGAAGCTGTTAGATTCACTAGCATTGGACAACAAATACCAGCTAGTGTTTATGGTCGTGGATTTAGTATTAGACCTAACCCTATGGAGTTTGTACAGCTAACTCCTACTGGCGCTACAGCACAGAAACTAGCGACTAAGTTTGTTAAGTTTACTCCTACTGGAAGGATTGACCCTAGGTATAGACCTACATTTGAAAGCGTATCTCCTGAGATTATTGCTAAAGCAAAGGTTGAATTAACTGGTCTTGCAGCAGCTAAGTTAAGTAGAGGTCGCGTTAAAGCTATTGAGAAAGAGATACTAGAACTGTCTCAAGCTAGAAACAAGCTAACTCGCGCAAACATAATGCGAAACAGCACTGGCAAGATAATCACTACCCAGGCGGTTGCAGCTAAAAGCAAACCTATAAGAACCAAGAGAGCTAATGAAGCTGCTGAGATTCAAGTTAAAATAGACAAACTTCAAGCAAAACTAAAGACTAATGAAGGGTTTAGTCGCGCTCAAGCAGATTTAAATAAACTTAACCAAGGTATTATTCCAGCTCCAATACAAAAAGAAATTGATGCTGTTTTAAAACAAAGTGAAGTTGGAGAATCGGCTCGCGTTATGCAGCGTATGGCTGACAGTATTGTTAAAGAGCGTGGGCTTGTTGCTAGTGACATACCATTGCAGACTTATGCTACAGCTATAAAAGCTGGCAAGACTCCTTTAGAGGCTCGTAATTTAGCTGTAAGGCGATTAGATGAGGCTATGGATAACAGTCGTGGAATGCCAGGTTTTGGCGAATACAAAGCATTAAAAGAACAGATTGAAGCGTTAAGCGAAGCAGAACTTGATGGCTTTATGGCGCAACTGCACAAGACTGCTGTTGATAATGATATGGCTGTTATGGAGAGCATGGTTTACAGGCAGGTTCAGGCCAGCAAACCAAATATTAGACCTAGTGATTACGAGTTAGTTCCAGTTCCTGATTCTCCTAGAGCTAAAACTACAAGCCTAGAAAGAGCTGCATTAGATCGTGACGGCATTGGTAAAGAGTTTGACTACATTATGGCTGAATACAGCAGACTGCCTGAGAAAAAGTTATATAATGAAGCTGGTGAATTAATTGATGCTGACGATGTAATTAAAGCGGCTGATGATGAGTTAAACGGTTTGGAATCTATAATGAGGTGTTCAATTGGCTAGTTACGAAAAGTGTATTAAGCAGGCTTTAACAGAAAAAAAGATTACCCCTGATGTGGGTAAAAGAATACTTGCTGCTTCAGACCCTCAGCTTTTAATTGAGGAGATGGCTACTACAGCTACAGCTAAGAAACGAGCTGCGGCAGTAGATGCTATTAGATTATCACAGGCAATTGAAAAGATTAATGCTCATCCAGATGGGCCTTATCATGGCCTAGCCTCATTGTTAGGTCGAGATACTAAGGGTGTTGCTAACACTGCTAATGTTGATTTGTGGTCTAGGGTTTACAGCGGTCGAGCTTCTGCTGAATTTGCTGATGGGCTGTCTGCATTCCGTACTCGAATGGGAGGATTATCTCAAGACAAAGAAGGAATTAATAATTTTATTCGTGGCACATTTGGCGCTAAATCTAGCGACCCAAAAATAAATAAGTTTGTTGCTGATTATGAGGCAGTACGGTTAAAGCAAAACGCAATATTTAATTCAATGGGCGGGAGCATTCCTAATAAGATTAAAGGCTGGCTTCCACAAAACCATGATATGAGAAGAATTAAAAATGCTACAGAAGATACTTGGGTAGAATATGTTAAGCCAATGATGGATCGTTCTCAAATGCTAGATGATGCTGGCAAGATTATGGATGATGTTCAATTTGAGGAAACATTAAGATATGTGTACCAAACAATAACAACTGGTGGCATTAATAAGGCTCAAGGATTAACTAGACCCAGAGGCATGGGTATTAAGCTGTCGAATAAAGGCTCAGAGAAGCGTGTACTGCACTTTAAAGATGCTGACTCATGGCTGCAATACAATAAAGATTACGGCAAGGGCGACATCTTTAGCACCATTACAGACCACTTTCAGAACATGGCGAATGATACTGCTTTGCTTCAGTTGTTGGGAACTAACCCCAGGAATATGTTTGATAACTTAAAGTTTCAAGCAGAAAAAGCAGCTATAAAAAATGGCAAACCTTTAACTGGTAAAGAAAAGCTATTGCTAGAATCTAATTACAAAGTGGCTTCTGGTGAGATTAATGGTGGAGAGCTTACGACACTGGCTGATGTTGGTAGTGGTGTGCGTAACATAATGGTAGGCGCTTATTATCCTGCTGCATTACTAGCTTCTTTTACTGATATTGCAACAGTCAGCTTAACTGCTGCTTATAATGGCATGAATCCTTTGGCTGTAATGGGCAGAGTTGCCGCTATGGATGGTGAAGAAGGACGATTGTTTGCCGCACAAATTGGTATTGTTACTCAATCATGGATGGGAAGGCAGCACTCTACTAACAGAATAGCAGACACTTTTGGTGTTGGTGTTGACGCTAAGATTGCTGAAGCAACTATGAGGTTCTCAGGGCTAGAGCCTTGGACTAATAGAGTAAGAAAAGCATTTGGTATGGAGTCATCTGCTCATATTGCTAGAAACTTTAATAAGCAATTTGACGATCTTCCTATTTCATTAAAAGAACAATTCCAAAATTATGGAATTACTACTGATGACTGGAATGCTTTCAGGTCTACAAAGACTATGGATCAAGATGGAGTTAAGTTTGCTGACTTTACTAAAGACAAAAGCATGAAGTTTCACGCTATGGTTTTAACTGAGACTGACTTTGCTGTTCCAACTCCAGGTGTTAGAGAGCGGGCAGTAATCACTGCTGGCACACAAAGAGCAACAGTTGAGGGTCAAGCATTACGCCAAATAGCATTTGCCAAATCTCATCCAGTAACAATAATGATGACTCACTGGAACAGGGGAATGCAGGAAGGCACTATGGGCGGAAAGGTTGCTTACCTTGGGGCGCTTGGATTAGCTACAACTATGATGGGCGGTGTAGCAATTCACGCAAAAGACCTAGCAAAAGGTAAAGAGCCTCAAGAAATGAATGGAGAGTTTTGGAAAAAGGCATTATTAATGGGTGGTTCTATTGGGCTTCTTGGTGACTACACTCTGTCTGACCCAGGTGCTTACGGTAACTCTCCAATAGAATCTGTAGTAGGCCCAGGAGCGCAGTTCTTTAACAGAACTTTTGATTTAACTCTTGGCAATATTCACGAAGCTATTGCTGGCGAAGAGATGAATGTTCTAGGCGATATTGCTAAGTACACAAAGTACATAACTCCAGGAACTTGGCAGACTGACATTATATTTAATTCTATGATGGATCAGGCAATTCTTTCAGTAGACCCTAATTACCAAAAAACTATTAATAGCATTCGCAGAAGAGAGCAGAAAGAAGTTGGTCGCGGATTCTGGTTTGGGCCAGGTGAAACTGTCGGGGATTTGTTCGACTAGCTGTATAATTTTTAACCAATTTTTGATATAATCAACCTAATTAAACAGGAAACAAAATCATGACAACAACAGCAAATCCATTTAAGGGCGTAGGCTCAAACCTCACAGGCGCAGTAGTAGATATGCAGCCAGTCACTCCAAGCGATGGCGCTATCTTTGCTGATGGCGTTGTAGCTATTGGCCTGTACATCACTGTTGGCGGTGCTGTTAAGTTTAAGACTGCTCGCGGTGAAGACCGTACAGTAACTGTTCCAGATAACTTCTACTTAGTTTGCTCATGCCAACAAGTATTTGCTACTGGTACTACTGCAACAGGCATACACGCACTGGTGTCTTAAATGATTGGCATTGGCGCTACATTATTTAAACGAATGGCTGGAGGAAGCAGGTTTAGTCCTTCCTCTTTATTTTCTAGTGGTGAGCAGGGTGTGTGGTATGACCCTTCCGATTTAACTACAATGTTCCAAGATGATACATCAGCAGCACCTGCTGTTATTGGTCAACCTGTTGGAACCATGCTTGATAAGTCTCAAGGCTTAAAGCTAGGCTCTGAGGTAATTACTAACGGTGACTTTGCTGCTGATAGTGATTGGACTAAAGGAACAGGTTGGAGTATTGCCGGTGGTGTAGCTGTTGCAGATGACGTAACAAGTCAAAACCTCAGACAAAACGGAGTTGCGCTTGAAG
>Ga0208303_1000943_pt1 | contig 11827 bp, 9 predicted proteins | sample CB_VirMetaG_2_FD_184537 | JGI IMG/M metagenome (GOLD analysis project Ga0208303, IMG submission 184537) | Freshwater to marine saline gradient viral communities from Chesapeake Bay - CB_1504_2 Viral MetaG (SPAdes) (version 4) | ecosystem: Environmental > Aquatic > Marine > Coastal | place: USA... | reverse complement strand
GGTGGTGCATTACAACAGCAAAGACAAGCTGAACTAGCTGCTCAACAACAATTAAATATACAAAATTTAAATCAACCATTAACAGCTGCACAACAATACGGTTCAGGAGTTACGAGTTTAATAGCTGGTTACCCTGGTAAATCTGTTCAAGAGATAACTCCTAATCCAAGTGGATTATCATCTTTATTAGGAGCAGGCTCTACATTAGCCGGTATTTACGGAGCTTTAAAAAAACCATAATATGAGTAAAGTATTTAGAAGACCAATGTTCAGAGGAGGATCTACCAATATGAATGGTATTATGTCTAATATTGAAGACAGAGAAAATTTTCAAGATGGAACTACTGCAGAAAGACTTCAAAAAATTGCAGAGCAATATCCTGATCAAGGTATCAGTCCATTAAATCAATTTTTAATTCAAGGTGGATTAAATTTAATGTCTCAACCATCTACAGGTAGTACACTAGGTGATATAGCTACAGCTGCAAAAGCACCCACAGCTCAATTATTAAAAGACTTATCTGCTAGAGGACAACTAAGAAAAAAATTAGCGTTAGAAGGTGAAGTAATGGATATTGAATCTGAGCAAGCTGAAAAACTAGCTAGAATAAAAGCATCTAATAAAGATTTTTTTGCAGCACAAACAGATGAAGCACAGTTTGAAGTTTTAACAGATTTATATTCTACTTCAAATATTCCACAAATTAAACAAGGTGCATCTAATTTAGCTGACTTTAGATTAAAACATAAAAATCAACCTTATTACGAATTAGGTTATGAATATAGTAAAAAAAGTAAAAAGTATGAACCTGATTTTGGAGCAGTTCCAATAGGAGGTTTGACATATGATCCTGGTGAAGGAAAAGCTTACAGAAGAAACTCAGACGGTAGTTTTACAGAATTAAATCCAATAACTTTAGAACCATTAGACGTTGATGGTACGGAGTAAACATGGCTACTCTAGTCATAGATCCAATTACAGGGAAACTGGTCTTAGAAAAATCTATACCTGGTAAAGAAAAACAAAAACAATCACAAGAACAAAACAAACAAGACTTAGTTAAAGCAGGTATTGATGAAACTGATATTGAATTACCTGAAGCTGAAGATAATAACGAAGTAAGTGGCGCTACTGCATTTGCAGCAGGTCTAGCATCTGGAGTGATTAAAGTAGGTGAAGGTGTTGTATCATTGGGTGCAGAGTTAATTGACTTAGGTGGAGATACAAATACTGCAGCAGCAGTTGAACAATTTTTTGATGACTTAAATCCTTTTGAAGAAATTGCAGAACAGAGAGCGGTTGGAAGATTAACTGAAGCATTAATTCAAATAGGTATACCTGGTGGTGCTGGTGCAAAAGCAGCAACCATGGCAGCTAGAGCTTTGAAAGCAAAAAGAGCTGGTAAGTATGTAAACTTTAAAGGTAAAAATCTTAAAAAAGGTACAGCTAAAGTAAAACAATTAAATGATTTATCTGGTAAACAAAGATTTGCAGCTATAGTTGCAGGTGGTGCAGCAGGAGAAACGTTAGTAGCTGATGTAGAAAAAATAGGAACGTTTGGAGATTTATTTGAAGGAGGTCCCACAGAACTAGATAGAGATATTTCAGAAGATCCAGCAGAAGATGCAACAAGAAAATTAGCAAACAGATTAAAATTTGGTTCTGAATCAATATTACTTACACCATTTGTTTATGGTGTAGGAGCAGGTGCTAAAACATTAGCTAAAAGAGGAAAAGAACTAGCTTATAGTAGTTCTAAAATAGAAAGAGGATTAGATAAATTAGCAAGTGTATTTAGATTTAGAGGAACTAAACCTGGAGAAATCGCTGCATCTAAACAAACTCAAAAAGCAAGACAAATGAGAGATACAAACTTTTCTGAAGAAATGGTAGCTCGTATAGACACTGAAGTTGATAAAGTTTTTCCAGAGTTTAGAAAGTTTTTTAATGCATCTAGTGTTGCAGAAAGAAAAGAATTTTTAAAAGTATTAGATAATACTTTATTTGAAGGAGATCTAACTGCTCCTATAGACTCTAATTTAAAAAATCAACTTAGAAAAATAGTTACTAAAAGAATGGGTGCACAAAAAGGAAACCCAGTAGCTGATAATATTGTAGAAGTATTAACTAAAACTAGAAAAGAGTTTAATGATTTATTAGAAATAACTGCAGCTGGTCCAGGTGCTAAGGTAGATTTACCTACCGGTGTCACTAGAGATTTAAGACAGATAATGGGCAATAGAGTTAAAAACTATATTGGTAATACATTTGAAATATTTGAAGATGCAGAAGCAGGTTTCTTTTCTAAATATAAACCAACTCAAGATTCTATAAATAATGCTAAAGCTTTATTTATGAGATATGCAGCTAAAAATAAAAACCCTATTACTGAATTAGAAGCAGAAGGTATGGTTAATGATATTATAAAACAAGTTAGGAAGATGGACCCTAGAAAAGATACATTACCTACTTTTGCATATCAAAATTTATCTAAAGCTGCGGATGATGCAACTGGTTTAAAAACATTTGCACAAACTTTAACAAAAGATTTACCCGGTGGTAAAAAAGAAATACAAGTTATAGGTAAAGGATCAAAAGTATTTAGAGAATTGTTTGGTGAGATTGAAGATGCAAGGCATTCTATCTTTGAAGGTATGAATAGATTATCTACTATTGCTAGAAAGAATCAATTGTTTGATGAAATATTAGATACTGATGATGCGATGAAAGCAGCAGCTAAATCAGATACACCATTAGGTCAAAGAGGATTTTTTCATGGCAGTCCACTAATTGCAAAAAGAGCTTTTGGGCCTGAAGCAGATATTGTACCGATGGATGATTATGTAAAAGAATATTTTAAAGATGGTGTACTAATTAATAGATTAGCTAACACATGGACAACAAGAGAGATAGCTGAAGGTTTTACTAACGTAAGTAATATTCAAAACTGGATGAGAGGTGAAGCTGAAGGTCAAGGTGCTTTAGGTAAAACTTTTTCTTGGGCTTGGCGTAACTTATTACTGACACCTAAAGCAGGTGCACAATATGCAAAAACAATTTTATCTATACCTACACACATAAGAAACTTTTTGAGTTCTAGTGCATTCGCACTTGCAAATGGAACTGTTGGACCAGGATTTGGAAAAGCAATGAACAGAGCTTTTGGTAGTGTACAAGTAGGAGGACCTAGAAAACCTATATCACAAGAAAGATATAGAGAATATTTAGAGTTAGGTATTACTAATACAAACGTAAGGCTTGGTGATCTTAGAAATCTAATGAAAGATGTTAGATTTGGAGAAGGTAATATTGCAACAGATAGTATTTTAAAACCTATGATTAATACTTTAGGTAAGAAAACATCTAGAGGAATTAAAAAAGGTGCAAAGTTTATGCAAGATATGTATGTAGCTGAAGATGATATTTGGAAAATTATTGGATATGAAACTCAGTTATTACAAAGAGGTAATGCATATAAAAAAGCAGGTGTTAAAATATCTGATGATGCACTTAAAAAAGAAGTAGCTGCAATAGTACAAGATACCATTCCAAACTATGCAAAGGTTGGTGAGTTTGTAAGAGCGGCACGTATGTCACCTTTTGGTAACTTCATGTCTTGGCCATCAGAAGTATTTAGAACAGGTACAGGTATATTCAGACAAATAATAAAAGATATGAAGGATCCTTTAACAGGTAAAATAAATCCTATCACAAGTAAAAATCCAATGAAAGGTTTAGCTATGAAAAGATTAATTGGAACTACACTTGCAATGGGTGCAATACCTTATGGATTAATAAAAGGATCACAAGCAATGTTTGGTGTATCTAATGAAGAAGCAGATGCTGCTAATGACTTTGTTGCACCATGGGCAAAAGATTCACAAAAAATATATCTAAGAGATCCTGAAACAGATGATTTATATTACATTAACTGGTCTCAGAATAATGTATATGACACTTTAACTAGACCTTTTCAAACTGTACTTAGAAGTATTCAAGAAGGTGTAGAAGATGAAGAAGTTTTATTGAAAGGTTTTGTTCAAGGTATTGCAGAAGCTGCTGGTCAGACTGCATCACCATTTATATCAGAGTCTATTTATACAGAAGCATTTATGGACATATGGTTTAGAGAAGGAAGAACAAGAGAAGGTAGACAATTATATAATGATCAAACACCTGAACCAGAAAAGATTGCAACTATCATGCAACACTTATCTAAAACTTTAATGCCTACAACACAACCTTTCCAAAGAACTATAAAAGGATTTACAGGAGCACCTGGAAAAGGTGGTGAGATATATGAAGTGCCGAAGGAGCTTGCTGGTATATTTGGGTTTAGACCAATTAAAGTTGATCCAGAAAAATCTTTAGGATTTAAACTATTTGAATATCAAAAAGCAATATCAGATTCTAGAAAACTATTTACAGGTGAGATTGATCCTACCGAAATGAAAACTGCACAAGATGTTATCGAGAGATATTATATTGCTAATAAACAAATCTTTAATGCAAGAAAGAAAATGTTGAATACAATTGATAATGCTAGAACAATTGGAATATCACCTACTAAAACATATGAAATATTTGATAAAAGAAATCTAAAATCTGAATACAACGAGCTTACTGCTGGAGTATTTGATCCATTCTTTCCTTCAGAAGGACTACAAGAAAGATTTCAAGACCTTGCACAGAGAGCAGGTATTGCAAACGTATTCTTTGAAGCAGAACCTACATTGAGAGCGATGAATGCAGCTATGCAAAGTCTAACTTTATTTGATGAATTTGACTTAGAACTTGAAGATTTTTTACCAGACTCTGATCCAGAGGGTCAATCAGCATTACCACCTACACCAATGCCTAATCAACAAGTGGTTCAGACTGCAGCTATACCGGCAGCAGGGTTCATGAATCAGGGATTGACGCCAACAGAAAATGCATTATTATCTGAAGAAGAAAAACAAATTAAACTAAGATCAAGAGGACTGGCATAATGCCCAAAAAAGATTTAGCACTAGAGAAAATAGAATCGCACGAAAAACTTTGTCGTATTATGCAAAAACAAACTCATCAAAAAATCTCAGGAATAGAAAACGATATTAAAGAAATTAAAAATCATATGCGTTATGCAATGACCGCTTTAGTTGGTGGTATGTTTGCTATTATAGTTATACTATTCGAAAAACTGTAGTTATTTTGGGAGGTTAGGCACTCAGCTGCCGGGATTGATTATAGTGGGGACTATAATCGCTATATCCATTCTCTAAAATCTTCATCCATTATTTTATTTGCAATATTAACTTTGTTACGCAAAGCTTTTACAATTCTTTCATCAATAGTATCTTGAGTCATTATATCAATGTAAGTCATTTTTCTTGTTTGACCTATACGATCAATACGTGCTTCTGATTGTTGACGCTTCTCAAGATCATAACCGTTTGAAAAATAAATCATATTACTTCCAGCAGTCAATGTAATACCATAACCACCTGTGTGAGTAGTACCTACAAAGAATCTACAGTTATCATCGTTTTGAAATTTTTTAATATTAGCTGATCTTGCATCAGTATCTGTTGCACCATAGTAATCTACAACAGCATCATCACCATATACTCTTTTTATTTCTTTAATAATTCTTCTTACATCGTGTGTGTAGTGGGACCATATAATAGTTTTACCTTCTACATTTTCAAGTATGCTCATTAATTCACCAAGTCTACTACAAGGTAAATCTTTTATGGTACCATCATCTGCAGTAAAATGTCCACAAGTAATTTGATGTAGTCTCATTAATTGTGTCATAACTGTAGCTGAAGATTGCATCTTACCATCTAAAAAAGCTATTGCTTCTTTTTTCATTTGCTCATATACTTTCTTTTGCTCTTTTGTAAGTTCAACATAATGCTTGACATAAGTTTTTTCAGGTAAATCTAAACAATCATCTTTTAATATTCTTTTAGAGAAAGGTTTTATTTTATCCGATAACTCACCAAGATTTCTATAACCTACCACTATTTCTACTTGACGACCATTAACTTGAATCTTTTTACAGATAGAATATCTAGCACGAAACGTATAGTAAGATTGATGATCTAGGAGCCAGGGATCAAGGAATTGACATTGACTATATAAATCTAAAGGTGACTTTGTTACAGGAGAACCTGTAAGTATTCTTCTATATTTACAATGGTCACTTAGTTTTAATATGTTTTTAGTTCTATTAGAAGTAGGTGTTTTAATAGTAGTAGATTCATCAATAGCAACCATTGATTTAGGATGTGCAGATAAGAATTTATATGCAAATTCTGCACCATTACCTGATGAAAAAGACTCTACATTCATAATTAAAATGTTTAAATGTGTACCTGATTTAAACAAAGTATTTAATAATAGTTGTTGTTTTTTTGATTTATCTGATGTCTTCCAAAGAACTATATTTTTTTCTATATGGTCTGGTAGGTGTGTAGGTATTTCTGAATCATACCAGTTTTTATACACACCTTTAGGAGCAATTAATAACAGACCGTTTATTAAACCTTTATCATACAACACAGCTGCATTGTCTAACAATACTTTAGATTTACCTGTACCCATTTCCATAAAGTACGCAAAATTTTCTTTATCCCAAGATGCATTTAATGCATCTAATTGATGCCCATAAGGCTTAGTTTTAAATTTGTAGTTCATTTGCTTTTTCTTTCTAATTTGTTATATAATGTACAAAAGAATAAAAGTCAATAATGAAAATAAAAGAGTACAATAACATGACTGAATACCTAACTAAAAATAATTCTAAAGTGTATTTAGTACAAGACATACCTGTCGACAGAGAAAGTGGTCAACCAAAATATAATGTTATGGGTGCACAGAAATATGGCGAGATTACGGTTATGCTTCCTGCAAAAGCTCAAATGATTTTTTCTCCTGGTCCATTAATTTTTCAAATAAAAGATAAATTAAAAAATTTTACAACCGATGATTACTTATTATTATCTGGTGATCCCGCAATTATTGGAGTGACATGTTCAGTTGTTTCTGATATGACTAACGGCAAATATAAGTTGTTAAAATGGGACAGACAGGAAAAAACATATTATCCACTAGAGATAAATATTTTTCAAAACTAGTATTGACATTTCAATATAATAATCCTATATACCTTTTACGAAAGGCAATATTATGGATATAAATTTAAGACAAGATGCACCGGATCAAACTGATATTATTGATCCTAAAAAATTATCAGAAGAAGTAGAGAAATTAAAATCTTTACAATCTGAAATAAAAAATCTAGAAGATAGAATGAAAGATTTAAAAGAAGATGAAAAACATTTTAGTTGTGTTATCATTCCAAAGTTAATGGAAGATATGAATTTAAAAAGTTTAAAACTACAAGATGGTTCTGAACTTACAATTAAAAAGATTTATAGTGCCTCAATGAGAGCTGACAAAAAAGCTGAGGCGATACAATGGCTTCGAGACAATGGCTTAGGTGATATTGTAAAAAATAATATTACAGTAACATTTGGTCAAGGCGAAGATAACAAGGCTGTCGAATATGCTAGCCTTGCGAGGGAGCGTGGCTATGAACCAACTCAAGACGAGAAGGTTCACCACGCTTCACTCACAGTAGTGATGAAGGATTTCAAAGAAAAAGGTAACGAGATTCCTTCTGATCTATTTAGTACGTTTGACGGAAGTCAGACTAAATTAAAAAATAAATAATAACGATTAACTAATAGGAGTTATATATGAGTACAGAAAGTACAATCGTAAAGAAAGATAATGCAGGTGCATTATCTACAATAAACCTAAGAGCTGATTCAGGCAGAGGAACTGAGGAGTTAAAATCGGATGATGTATCAACACCGATCTTAAAGATTCTTCATCAGTTATCACCTGAGTGTAACTCAAGAAATGCAAAGTACGTTAAAGGCGCAGAACCTGGAATGATTTATTCTAGTAGTTTTGGAAATTTAATTGACGGTACTAAAGGTATTGATGTTGTTATAGCACATACACAAACTAGATGGCCAGAGTGGCAAGATATGGGCGATAGTCCATCAGCACCTGTGGGCACACATTTAGAAATACCTGCAGACTCTACTGAAGAAAAAAATGGTAGATATAGATTAGCTAATGGAAACTACGTAGAAAAAACTATGTATTTTTATGTGGTTGCTATAGTTGGTAATGAGCTGAGAAAAGCTGTTATTACTATGAGATCATCTAATCTAACTCCAGGTAGAGAGTTAAATAACTTGATTGCTAACTTGAGAATGACAGATTCACAAGGTACATTTCAACCAGCAGCATACTCTGCAGTGTTCAACTTAAAAACAGTTGGCAAAAACTGGGGAGATAAAAGTTGGCATGTGTACAAACCATCATTAGTAAAAATGTTAGATGTATCCAATACTATGGATGCTGAAGCTTATACTATGGCACAGAATCTACAGAAAGAAGTTTCTAAAGGTTCTGCTAAACCTAAGTATGATAAAGTTGAAAACAAAAGTACTAAAGACATTATCTAATTCCCTAGAGGAATGTAGCTACAGAGGCGCTGAAGGGAGACTGGAGGCGCCTTTAGAAATTATTAAAAGGACAGGAATAAATGCAGGAATATATAAAATACTTTTCAGGATTGAAAAGAAACTACGGAGTTTGCAAAACTACTGAAGGTTTTGTAGATGGAGAAACAGGTAAGAAAAGGTATCCACACGAATGGTCCTCAATACCTGTTGTTGAACAAGATTATTTAGATCACTTATCTGGTGTTAAATCTATTGGTATACAACCATGTACTGATGAAGGTAAAGCTAGGTTTGGTGCAATTGATGTAGATAAATATCCAATAGATAGAAAATTTTATCTAGACATCATACAAGAAAAAAAGCTTCCGATAATACCTGTCCTATCGAAGAGTGGTGGACTACATTTATATGTGTTCACCACTGAGTACGTAAAAGCAAAAGCGATAAGAGATTTTTTAGAACAGGTTTTATTTTTATTTAAACTACCAATCAACACAGAAATATTTCCAAAACAAACTTCACTAGGTGAGAATGCTGATGGTGAAAAGACTAACGGTAATTTTATAAACTTACCTTACAATAGTATTTCTAGAAAAGCATTACTTCCAAGTGGTGAAGAAATGCAGTTAGATATGTTTTTAAAAGTTGTTGCAGCAAATGCACAAACAGAAGATCAACTAAAAGATATACAAAAAAGAATTATAGAAGATGAACTATCTGGTGGTGGAGAAGAGTTTGTAGATGGTCCACCATGTTTAGGTATACTAACTAAACAACTAATGAAAGATGGTAGAGATAGATTCTTATATAACTATATGGTGTTTGCTAAGAAAAAGTATCCTGACAAATGGCAAGACAAAGTTATAGAAGCTGCAAGAAAATATTTTGAGTTTGATAATAACTGGACAGACATACATGTAAATCAAAAGATAAAAAGTTGGAGTAAAGATACCAAAGGTCATACTTGTAATGATCCATTACTAGCACCGGTATGTGTGAAGTCTGTATGTATGAAAAGAAAGTTCGGAATTATATCAGATAATAAACCAGTATGGCCAGCATTATCTGCATTACAAAAACTAAATATAAAACCTACACCTGAATGGTATTTTACTGTTGAGAACGAAGAAGGACAAACAAAACAAGTGCACGCAAAGAATGTGCATAGAATAGAAAGCCAAAAAGAATTGAGAGCATTATTAATGGAGCAAGTACATATAGTACCACCAACAATAAAAGGTAATGACTTTTATGAAATACTAAAAAATTTATTTGAAAAATCTAAGATAGAAGTATTAGAACCTGCAGAAGGAACTAATCCATCTGATATATTAAAAGCACATATAAATAGATATATAAATGATCCACAAGCTAAGAAATATAATTCTTTCAAAAGTGGCAGACCATTATTAGATGATGAGTATGCATACTTTTTATACAGTGCATTCTATGATGATCTAAAAACGTATGAGTGGAAAGAATCATCAGCTAAAACATCGTTAATGATTAAAGCATTATTTCCCAGTAAGAAACCAGAAGAACAAGCTAAATTTGATCACAGTAAAAAATTTCCTGGAAAAGATTCTGACAACAAACAGTATCCACCATTAAAGACTTTACGAATACCATTGAAATATTTTGAAAGTGAAGAAGAAGTTAATGAACAACATCAGTTTGAAAGTGAAGAAGATATAGTATGATTTATAAGTACTATGGTCCACCAGGAACCGGTAAAACATTTAAACTTATAAGTAGATCAAAAGCATACGCAAGACTAGGAACCCCACTTCACAAAATAGGTTACTTCGCATTCAGTAAAAAAGCAGCAGGTGTTGCAAAAGAAAGAATGCCAGCGAGTGATAAAAACTTACCTTATTTTCAAACACTACATTCTTTTTGTTTTAATTTTTTAGATATGAAGAAAGAAGATATTATGCAGCCATATCATTATGAAAAGTTTGGTAAAGAAATAAATGTAAAAGTAAAATACGCAGACAAATATAACAAAGAAGAAATAAGTTATTTAACTTGTGACAATCCTTATTTTCAATTGATACATAAAGCAGTAAATAAATGTATTACTGTTAGAGAAGAGTATGAGTTATGGGAACACGATACAAAAGAAGTAGTATGGTCAACTCTAAAATATATAAGTGATAATTTAATTAAATATAAAGATGCTAAGAATCTGTATGACTTTAATGATTTAGTGGATCTTACAATTAAATCTAAAGACAAAGAAAACTTTCCTACATTCAAAGCAGTATTTATTGATGAAGCTCAGGATCTATCACCATTACAATGGAAACTATTTGATGTGTTTAAAGAAAAATCAGAAGACATCTATTTAGCAGGTGATGATGACCAAGCTATATTCGTATGGGCTGGTGCAGATGTAGAAAGATTTATTAAAGAACCGGCTAAAGAAAGGGTCCTAAAGTACTCAAAACGTGTGTCTAGAACCGTCCAGGAGGAGTCTCAGAAGCCAATTGAGAAGATTATGGGTATAAGGAAGGAAAAACACTATTTACCACGAGATTACGAGGGAGAATCATTTACGATAGGTAACCTGAGTCAAGTAGATTTGACTAAAGGTAAGTGGTTAATTTTAAGTAGAACTATATCTAGACAAGTAAAGATAGCTGAAGAATTAAAACGTAAAGATTTATTTTATGAAACGAATAAAGGTAAAAGTTTTTCAGTGACCATGTACAAAGCTGCAATGCAATACGAGTCTTGGACCAGGCATCAGGAATTAGAAGATAGAATTATAAAAGATATAAAAGAATACACAGGTGATGTTGAATGGAATCGAAATAAAGATTGGTTTGATGCATTTGTTGAAGCAGATGAAAAAGAAAAATTATATATAAAAAACATGTTGGACAATGGAGAAAATTTAAATACTGATGCTAGAATATGGCTATCCACAATACACGCAGCAAAAGGTGGAGAAGAAGATAACGTAATTTTATGTTTAGATATGGGAAAGAAAATTCTTAAATCTATTAAACGTAGTCAAGAGAAAAATGATGAAGAACATAGAGTCTGGTATGTAGGAACCACAAGAGCAAGAAATAACCTATATAAACTAAAAGCAAAAATAAAACGAACAGGATATCAATTATGAGAATAATAACATCAGATATATTTATAACAATTACACTAACTTTTTTTATAATCAACATAATGGAGGTATTAAAATGACACACAAAGATATATTTAAGGATTCATTTCCACAAGATAAGCAAATAGGCGGGAGTCACTACAAAGACTTTCACATTCAACCCTATGA
>Ga0208303_1000940_pt1 | contig 11839 bp, 5 predicted proteins | sample CB_VirMetaG_2_FD_184537 | JGI IMG/M metagenome (GOLD analysis project Ga0208303, IMG submission 184537) | Freshwater to marine saline gradient viral communities from Chesapeake Bay - CB_1504_2 Viral MetaG (SPAdes) (version 4) | ecosystem: Environmental > Aquatic > Marine > Coastal | place: USA... | reverse complement strand
TTTGGTGGTAGAGGCATACAGATAGGTGGTTATCCTGGAGGATTGGGTGGCATAAATATTCCACTGCCAGGCGGTGGTAGAGACGGAGGATTTCCTTTTCCTATACCAATTCCTCCTATTTTTGGTGGAGGAGGCGGTAGCGGTGGCGGCGATGGTCGGCAAGACCCAGAGCCAACTCCGCCCGTAACACCTACACCTACGCCTACGCCTACGCCTACGCCTACGCCTACGCCTACGCCTACGCCTACACCGACACCGGATCCTACACCGACACCGGATCCTACACCGACACCGGATCCTACACCTACGCCGGATCCTGCACCGACACCTACACCGGATCCTACGCCTTCTCCAGGCCCAGGTCCTGTAATTGATGATTCAAAAGAAACAGATCCAATATATATACCGACATGGCCAAGTAGACCGCCAGCGCAACCAGATACCGGAGGCAATAACGTGAGCACCCCTACAAACCCTAGCTCGAAAGATCTTCAGCAAGCAGCAAGAAGAGCCGCAATTAGCGTTTACGATGACCCTGCAAACTTTGATCGATTCGCTCCAAGTCCTTTGCAAACCATGGACACTAGATACAGAAACATATCTAGCTTCTTGCCATCCGGTGAGATTACGCCATATGCAATGAACTATCAGAGAACTCCAGGCGCTCAATACGCAAATTATCCTAGTGCTCCGCCTATGCAAGGTGGTCCGCTGACAACGTATCAAAGACCTCCTGTTGGAGGCGGTGGTACTGGCGGAGGAGATACTGGAGGCGGTCTTCCTCCAGATAGAGGAGATACCGGAGGCGGTCTTCCTCCAGATAGATCCGACCCAACTGATCCAGATCAAGAGATGCAGTTTGGAAGTGATTACGAAGATATAGTTCCTAAGCCAGAAAGATCTGACTTCCCTCCCTTTAGCGGTCGAGGCCAAATGGCTTCTCAGAAAAGATACGAAGCTGCTTTAGAAGAATGGGAAAAACAAAAAGAAGAGTTTGAAAAATCAATTGAGCAGATAAAAAGTGGTGGTCTTGGGTCTTTAGGGCTTGGAGGAATAGGTAGCTTAGGTGGCGCTTTTAACCAAGGCGGAATTGCAGCCCTATCGGAAGGCGGATTCCCTAGAGTAAATGGTAAAATAGAAGGACCTGGAACTGAAACATCTGATGATATTCCTGCCATGTTAAGCGATGGTGAGTTTGTTGTTAACGCTAAAGCGGTTCGCGGTATTGGTGATATGATGGGAGCTGGTAATAGCAAACAAGATCAAAGAAGAAAAGGCGCAAGAGCTATGTACGCCTTACAAAAAATGGGCGAAAAAGCCGTGGGGATGTCGTAATGAGCACCACTGAAATAGTAGATGAGCAACAAGCTTATGTTCTGCCAAGAGCCGAGCAATATTATTCTGATCCGGCAGTTGAGCTTACAGCTAGAAATCTTTTAGCGAGTTATTTTGGCACACCTGATCAACCTGGTTTAATTAGCCAGCAAATACCTATACCGATTCAGCAGATAGCTGGACTGTCTCCCCTTGAGATACAAGCCCGAAATATGGCGCAAGGGTTAGGCGGATTTGGCGGACAGCTTGCCGAAGCAGAAGGTCTGTATCGACAGGCCGCTCAAGGGTTTGATCCCGCCAGCGCTGGTGTATTTGGTGATCCACAGGCTCGAGCTTTGTATATGCAAAGCCTTGGTCAATATGATCCAAGAATGGCGCAGCAGTTTTTAGATCAAGAAAGTCGAGCGTTGATGCGTGGTGCCGCCAGAGATACGACTGGAATTGATAGAGACATATCTAGAGAAATATCTCAAGCGCAAGGCGGAATCCGTGGTGCTGAAGCCATGATAAGGCAAGGTGCTCAAAGCTCTGCCGATGAAGCTGCTGCTGCTCAGCGCATGGCTCTTGAAGCTAGAGGTCAAGCAGGTAGAGAAGCAGACATAGGACAAAGCGCCATGAGAAGGGCTGCGTCTAATATAGGTACAGGTATTTCTCAGGCAAAAACAGAGTCTAGATATCAAGAAAGAGAAGGTCTTAGTGAGGCTCAAAGATTAGCTCAACAACTTGGCTCAATTGGATCAGAGGCTGGAGCAGGCGCTAGACAAGGTGAGGCTGCAATTGCAAAAGCAGCTTCCGGCATAGGCGGTCAAGTTGGAACGGCACAACAAAGAGCTTTAGAAGCTACTAGAAGAGCTAGAGAACAGACAGGTCAAGCCGGATCAGAACTAACCAAAGCTGGATCAGAAGCTAGAAAGTATGCTCAACAAGGTATAAGCGCCTTGCAGGGAACTGGAGGTCAATTCGATCCTTCTTCAATTCAAAGATTTATGGACCCGTTCACTCAGCAAGTTATTGATGCAGAGCAAGCTGAGATAGAAAGGCTGGGCAAAAAGCAAAGTCGGGAAGCTAAAGCTCAAGCCATAAGAGCTGGCGCCTTTGGTGGCTCAAGAGGCGCCGTTCAGCAAGCTGAAATAGACAGAAATGTTCTTGAACAACAAGCCAGAACAGGTGCCCAACTAAGATCACAAGGCTATCAACAGGCAGCACAAGCGGCTCAACAAGCGTTTGAGCAAGCTCAAGGCAGGCAACAAAACCTTGGCCAACTAACGTCCTCTATAGGCCAATCAGGGGCTGGGACACAGATTCAAGCTGCACAAGCGAAAGGTAATCTTGGTCTTAGTGCAGAGCAAATGGCTCAGTCTGGTGCATTCCAAGGTGGTCAACTTGGCATGACTGGACAAATGAACGAAGCCCAACTTGCAGAGCGTGCCGCTAATCTTGGAATTAGTACTGATCAGCTACGCGCTCAACTAGCACAACAAGGACAAGCCGCTACACAAGCAGGTCGTCAGATGAGTCAAGCTGGTGCTTTTCAAAGAGCCCAGATAGGAACTCAAGGTCAACAAGCTCAAGCAAACATTGCTAATCAAGCTGCTCAAATGGGTATAAGCACTGAGCAACTTAGAGCGCAGTTGGGCCAACAAGCATTTGATACCGCTCGAGAGCAAGGCCAGCTTGGCATGCAAGCCGGACAGAACATCGGCGCATTAGCCGGTCAAAGAGGACAGCTTGGGTTGAGCGGCGCTCAAGCAAGACTTGGTTCTGCTGGACAAAGAGCGGACATCGGGCAAGGCATGGGATCTCAGTATGGTCAAGCCCAGCAAATGGGCATGGGTAGTTACCAAGATCAGATGCGTAGGATGCAAGGCGCAGCAGGAGGATTAGGCGGACTTACTCAAGATCAATTCGGCACAGCACTTCAAGCCTATGGAGCAGGTACAGCGGCTCAACGCGCTGGTGCAGCCGGTATCGCAGGGCTTGGTCAGCAAGGTTACAACATGCTTACAGGTCAGATTGGAACCATGGCAGGGCTTGGACAGACTGGCAGAGGCATACAGGATCGCGCTTATGGCGCTCAATACACCGCTGCTACTCAAATGGCAGACGAGCCATACATGAGACTACAGCGTGGCCAACAGATGCTAGGTGGATTGTCAGGATACTTACCGCAGTATCAAAGTGGTTATGGGACTGCGACGAGAGGTGTATCTGGACAACAAGATCCAGGCACTGCTGGCAAAATAGCAGGATTCTTAGGGTTTGCTGGGGATGCTTATAAATTTGGTAAAGACGAAGGTTGGTGGGGCGGGGGCGGTTAGTTTTTCATGAATAAGCGCAATAAAAAGATAAGCAAAGTGATGAGGGAGTACAAAGCTGGTACTCTAAAATCAGGTGGATCTGGAAAGAAAGTAACGAACCCGAAGCAGGCTATGGCCATTGCTTTGTCGGAGGCTAGGAACATGAATCAAGGCGGAATGCTAGACAACATATATCAACGGCCTATGTTTCAAACGCCGCAGACAAGACAAGGTAGCGGTATTATGGCTGGCATTGCGCCTGTTCGTGGTTACGAGGATGGCGGCTTAATATCCGATGACTTCTTTTCTTTAGAGCAAACTGAACAAGGATCTGGCGCAAACCTTAGAGACTTTACTAATTTATTTTTCGATCCAGAGGATCCTTTAGACTACGCAACTTTGAGCCTTCTTTCTTTTCCTCCTGTGTATGTTGCCGCCAAGCTTGCTAAGGCTGGCGTTAAAGGATCTAAACTTGCAAATCAAATGCAAAAAGTTAAGCAATATAAAGAAGCGACTGGTCAAGGTGTCAAGGCTGCTGGTGCATTTGAAGGCGTAAGACTAGCGGGAGAAGTCCCAAGAATTTTTGCAGATGAAGAGCCTCGGTATTCAGATGAGGTTATGGAAGTTGCTAGTTCGATTGCAAACCTTAGACAAAAACCAGGTGCTGATGCAATAAGAGCTAGAGTTGCTCAATCATACGGAGACGAGTTTGCAGACCAAGTTATGTCTGCTGGAAACTTTGCGAACGGCGGTATTGCTGCCTTGCCAAGATTTAGTAAGGGAGGTCTTGTCGTCGATGGACTTATTCTGCTTAAGAAAGTAGGTGGGGATTATATAGAAAAGGCTCTTGATGCTTTAAAGCGGGGCGAGATTGACATTAAAGATGCAAGAGATTTAGACGTTCCAGAAGATGCCATACAGAGCGTTGTTGGATCTAAACTGGATGTTGGCGATATGGGCGGGGTTTTGTCACCGGCAAATGTAAGACGCGCTGGTGATGACGTTGAAGAAGTTGTAGAAGAAATGGATCTTCCTGACTTAACAGATTACGGAAGAACAAGAGACGAATTAGATATAGTCGGCGGACTTCCTGATACAGGCGTTTATGGAACACCAAGAGCAAGAGAATACTTACCTATACTTTCTGATCAAGCGGTTGAAGGTGGAACTCAAGCTGCAAAAAGCACTCGAAGAAGTAGAAGACAAGCTAAAAAAGAAGAACAACCTGTTCAAGAAGAGCAGTTGTTACTACCTCCTCCTCCTGCGAAAAAAGGCTTTCTTGATTTAGACGCAAGAATTGCTGCCGGAGCAGGTGCAGGCGCAAGAGGTATTGGATCTTTAGCTAGAAGTGCCGGAGAAGTTGCAGCAAGAAATAAAGCTTTGACAACCGCAGCAGGCGTGGGAGGAGTAGCCGGATTAGGAGTTCTTCTTCCAAATCTTTTAGAGGATGAAGAAGAAGTGGTCACAGATCCAGCGGTAACATCGTCAAGTGTCGATACAGGCGGTACAGGCGGCGATGGCGGTCCTCCTCCTCCTCCTCCAGATCCAAGTATCTTCTCAAGAATCGGAGATTATCTTGGGGATCCAAGGATCCAAGCTGGACTAATGAAGGTTGCTAAACCTACGGCTGGTTTTACTAAACGCAATCCGCTTGTTGATTTTTATGAAGGTAAAAGAGAGTACGATGTAGAAGAAGCTGCAATACGCAAGGGAGAAGAAGCTGGCAAGACTGCAATGATGAAGAACCTTGAACTCATCAAGAAGCTTCAGCCAGAAATGAAAGACGAAGAAGTCTTAAACTTGTTGCTGGGAGAGAAGAAAAAGACTAAAAAAGATTATCTGACTTTGTTTGTTGAAGAAGAAATAAAAAGAACTGGATCGCCTCCAACACTTGAAAAAATGAAAGAGTTAGAGCGTGTGGCAGCTTTACTAGCGGGGGAAACTGAGCCTGGAGAAGCTGCAAAAGACGCAGATGGCAATGAAATAATATTATGATAAAGGTTAGGCTTCCAGACGGTCGTTCAGTAAAAGTAGATACTGAAGATGAAAGTGTTGCTAGACAGAAGGCTCAGGTCTTTTATGACAACAACCCCATGCCTGTTGAGCGTGGCGCACAGTTTGGCGAAGAAGATGTCAGTGTCGCAGGAGAGATTGCTCGAGGCGTAGGTGCTGGACTGGTTGGTGGTGTGGAGGGTTTATCTAGTTTACCCGCAGAACTAATAGATTACTTTTCAGATGACAGCAATCAAGCTGAAAAAGTAAGAAAGTTTTACGCCCAGTTTAAGCCAAACACATCGACCACCGTAGGCGAAGCTACAAAGTTTATTACTCAGTTTGCCGTTCCAGGCGGTTTAGCCGCAAAGGCTGCTCGCGCATACAAGTTAGGCAAAGCAGGTGAACTTGGCGCCTTTGGCCTTGCAGATATCGCTGCAACAACTCCTGATGTGGAGACACTTGGTGACTTCTTTGATGGAGGTCCAACAAAGCGTATAGATACAGAAGACCTTGAAGGGTCCGAAAGAGCAGCCGCAGAGCTTAACAACAGAATTAAAGTTGCCGCAGAGGGCGCTGGTTTTGTTCTTGGCGCACCATTGCTTCTAAAAGGTATTGCCTCTGGCATAGGCGCCGGAGCAGATGTTCTTGCCAAAACAGATGTGACTCAGAAGGTAGCTAAAAAAGCTGAAGGCGCTTTAGATGCCATTAAAGATAGAGAGAACTTGTATAGGTTGACTGGAGTCGATGAGACTTTAGAAAACCCTCAGCTTAGAAAAAGAGTTATAGATAAAACATATAACAGTTTAAAAAATAACTTAACTTTCCAAGGCAGAATGCCTAATGAAGTTGCTAAACAACTTGACGCAATCAAGATGCAAGACGTAGCGGCAAGCAATCAATTAGCAAGAAACAACTTTGAAGAAATAGACGGCGCCTTAAAAGCATTAAAACAGTCAGGCGACCTTAACGAAGTAGATGAAAGAGCAATTTTAAACGCTCTTAATGACTTTATGTTTGCCGAGCCAAAGAAGGGTCTTAGCCGTGACATGGTAAAGCAGAGAGGCAAAAATGTTCTGGAAAGCTTTGATGGAAAACTAAGATCAAAGAAAGTTAAATCTTTATTTGGAGACAGGAATTATAGCTTAGTTAATTCTGCTGCTAGATTTAGGGAGGGTATAGACGATCTTTCAAGAAGTTTAGCCGCAGAAGATCAGTTCCTTAATCCAGAGTTACAAAAGCAATTAATAGAAACCATTGGCAATACTAACGTAGGCTATTATGGAACTAGGCTTTATAGAACCATTAAAGCTAGGGACGGTTATGTTCCAAACAAAGAGCAGATAAGCGCTGCTTTAGAAGAACTACAAGAAGTAGCTAGACAATCTGGTAAAGAATTATCCGAGTCAGATGCCATGTCTCAGCTCAATGCTATACGGAGCACAGTAAACTTTCAGAACGCTAAGATGAAACCGAACATGATGTTCGAAGATGATACTTTGAGAGGTGTCTCTCAAGGCGTTTTGAAAGGAAGAAAGCTTGATAATCTTCCTGCAATTAGAGATTTCTTAGGGGAGTACTCAGGCGGTTCTGACGTTGTTGGGAGAATAACCAGACAGGGCGGTTCGTATGATGACAGAGTTATACGGCAGCGAAGCTTAGAAGAACAAAGAATAGGTTTAAGAACTAAGGCGGTTGAGACTGTTGATGTTATATCGAAACAATTAGCTTCTGCCAGTTACTTTAAAAATCTTATCAAGTATAACGATTCTCTTCCGCAAGAAAGCAAGTTCATATTAGATGCACCTCCTCCTACCTTAGAAGGTCTTGATCAATATGGTCGAATAGGATTTGGCTCTAATCAAACCGGAGAGATTACTGAGGCCATGCGAATGAAGTATGGTCCTCTTGCAGGCAAGTACGTTAAGAAAGATTATCTTAGAGCACTAGAAGATGCTCCAACAGCTATTGGCGATGGCCCCCTAAATAAACTGTATGCTACTTTCCTGGGATTAAAAGGTATGTCTCAGGTTGCCAAGACTGTGTACAGCCCTATCACACAAATAAGAAACGCTACGACTGCTGCGTTCTTTGCATTAAAAAATGGAAACTTCGGTAACGGAGAGAATCTGCTTAAGTCAGCGCAAACTGTTTTTAGTCAGATTGGACAAAGAGAAATCGGAGAAGGTTTTGGTGTTGCAGGAAGTAACTTCAAGGCTGGATCAAAGCAAGCTATTGATGAGTTTTACCAGAAGATGATAAGGCTTGGAGTTGTCAACTCAAACGCAAAAATAGGTGAATTTGAAAGCTTGTTTAAAGATGCTCTTGAAGCAGAATCAGGCATACTTGGTGGCAAGGTAATGAAAAAAGCCTTAGAAATTGCGGAAAATACTCAGAACAGGTTTGCCGGTAAGTTGTATCAAGGTTCTGATGACATCTGGAAGATATACAGTTATCAGATGGAGCTTGGTCGATTAAAAGATGCCTTTAGTAAAGGCGCAACAAATATTCCTGTAACAGATCCTAGAAACATTTTAGATCTTCAGCGCCGTGGCATAACGCCATCGCAGCTTAAAGGTAAAGAGCTTGATACTTTTCTTGAAAGAGAAGCCGCAGAGATTGTAAAAGATACAGTTCCGAACTACTCAAGAGTTCCTGAGTTTATAAAGACATTACGAAAACTGCCGGTAGGAAACTTCATTGCCTTTCCTGCTGAAATTATTCGAACCAGTGGTAATGTTCTTGGTAGATCAATCAAAGAACTATCCAGTGAGTCTGCGGAAATTAGAGCCATAGGAATGAGAAGGTTGATGGGCTCTATTGCTGTAGATGGAGGTATCGCTGGTGGCCTTTCAGCAAGCGCAATGATGCTAACCGGAGCAACTCAAGAACAAGTCGAAGCCTATAAAAGATCTTTTGCTATGCCGTGGGAAAAGAACGCAATGCTTATCCCCATCGGTACAGACAAGGACGGCAAGATTACTGAGATGTATAACTTCTCTTACACCAACCCTTACGACTATGTGACAAGGCCAGCAAGGGCTGTTCTTAACGCAGTCAACAATGGTGTTGCCGCAGAAAAAGACTTGACAAGTATTGCTTTTGATGCTGTTTATGAAAGCGGAACTGAGTTCTTTTCTCCGTTTCTTAGTGAATCAATCGTCACCGAAAAAGGTCTTGATGTTTTAAGAAATAAAAACAACTATGGTGGTCAGGTATACAACGAAGCTGATCCGCTTGGGTTAAAGTTTGCTAAAGGTTTTTCTCACATAGCTGAAGGCTTAACGCCTGGAGCTTTGCCGTTTAACATTAAAGGTGACATTTCAAGTCCAATCAACTTAAACGTAGAAGTTAAAGACTTTCCTAGAGCAGTAGGTCAAATGCTTGGCGCTAGTGAAGAGGCTGGTGTTAACAGGAAAGGACAAAGACTTGATGCTGCGGGTGAAATTGTAGAAGCATTAAGCGGTGTAAAAACAATCAAGCCTGATTTAGAAAGAACCTTAGAATACAGAGGTTACGAAGCTGCTCGACAAGTTAGAGAAGCATCCCGCATCTTTAACCAAATCGCTAAGTCAAGAGGTAATGCAGACGCAGAGTCAATGACTAAAGCGTATATCGCCGCAAACGAGCAAAGGTTTAAAGCATTGCGTGACTTAAGTGTTGCTATTGATGATGCGAAAAAACTTGGTCTTGATAAATACGCTATATATAAATCATTAAAGAAAGCTAAGACGCCTCATATTAAAGACCTTCTCTCTAAGCGTTTTGTGCCATTCTTTCCAAGCTCTGAGGTTATTATTGAAGCCAGAAGAAGCGCGGACAATAAGCTTTCTAATCCAATCGATATGAGCGATATACAAGAACAGTACAGAGATTTTGCCCAAAGGCGATACACTCCAAAAGCTATTGAAGAACAAAGAGCGCAGCAAGCGCCACCTAGTATCATGCCACCACCTACGCCAGGTGCTGTGCCTCCACCAAGTCCGCCACCCAGCCAGTCTTTGTTTGACCGTGGCATAGATGCACTGAGAGATATAGAATTAGACAAACTGTTAGGTTCCTAATCTCTTGCTACCACAACGCAAAAAGAAAACCGGAAAGTACTTTGCCCAGAAGGTTGAGTACGATGGTGTTAAGTTTGATTCAAAGCTTGAAGCTGCTCGATACAAGATCCTCAAAGCAAGAGAGGAGGATGGTGAGATTGAGAACGTTGAGGTTCAGGTTCCTTATGAATGCGTGGTAGAAGGCAAGAAGATCTGCAAGTACATCGCAGACTTTAGATACTGGTGCAAAGATCAGTATGTGGTAGAGGACACCAAGGGTGTGCTCACTCAAGTGTTCTCGCTAAAGAAGAAACTTGTCGAAGCTTTACACCCTGGCGTCATCATCCAAATCATCAAGGATCCGAGAGAGTGGCCACCTAGAACGGTACTTGATCCTCATCCATCACATGCACATTTACGAACTCAGCATCAAACGTGTTCCGAATGTTCTGAGCAGAGCCCATCATCAGATCAGGATCAAAGTTGGTCTTAGATAGTTCTCGCAACTCAGGACTACTAAATGACTGTTTGTCAAGTCCTTTAGATACCGCATTAAAGAACACAACTATTCCAGATCGATAGGCGATCTTGTCGTCAGTGCTGTCCTCTGGGATATGCTCAGCAGGAACCAGCGCAGGCATCCATAGGTGCTCGCTACAGCCATCTTTCTGCTCTTCAATGGTAAGACTCTTGCTGAATCTATCGCACCACCAGACGGCTCCATTTGAGTCTGTGATGGGCTTTGACTTGATGCAGTTTCTACAGTTCACAGATGAGGGCAAGCGCCGTCCAAGATAAACCTCACGATACACATGCGATTCATTCTTTAATCGCCAATCCTTTTCGCTCATACCATCAGGGACTACATCACTGGTGATCAATCGATGTGCCTTTTCTTGTGCCTGTTCCCATATCGATGGGTTGTAATCAATAAGTTCAGAATAGATCTCGCTATTATTCTTATTGACTACGACAACTAGGGTTCGATTGACACCAAAGACCCCCATGTAAGAGTGGATCTGCCACTGGTATGTCTTACTCCAACCTTGATAATCCTGAAGCTTTACAAGTTCTTTGAATCGTTTATCGTTTGCGCTCTTGATCTCGAGCAAGACTATCTCTTCCAGGTTAGGTGGTATCTTTCTGACAAAGCCATCACAAGATCCAGCAAAGTGTCCGCCAAAGGCAGATGCCCTGTATTGCTTACCATCCTTATCGACTGGCGATACACCTATCACTTTGGTCGAAGTGAGGTAGTCAACCACTTGATCTTCGATGCGCTGCCCTAGATCAAACAACCTCAGCATTCTGCCTCCGAAGTCTGGCCTCAAGCACCAGTAAAAGTTCATCCAGATCTTACGCTCATCGTCATCGCCGATGATACTGAACCCCATGTGACCTCTGTTACGATCGTTCTGTTCGACGATGGCCTCGTCGATTCGTTCAAAAATTGACTCCAATGACATTCCAGTACTTACCCTCTTTCTTTAAGTTAACCTGTTTGATCTTGTCAAATACCCCAACCTCATTGATTAGCTTCACCGCTAGGTCAATGCTGTAAGGATACTTGTTTGAACCCGTCATCTTATTCCACTTGATCCGAGCCATATCTCCGGCCTTACCCTTCATGCCGATCATGAGCGCAGTGCTTTGAGGCCAGTAAACCCCATCGCATTGAAACTCTACGCTGAGATAATCGTTTCCATTCTTCGATGTCTTTTTCTTTGCTCTGACCGCAATCACATCCTCTGACCTATAGATGGGCTCGTTCTTCTCCGGCATCTCATCAGATAGGACGTAACCTTCTGCGGCAATGTCGCTGGCGGATACGGCTATATCTTTATTTTTTTCATCTAACGCAATAGCCTTGACAGGCTTGGGTGCATCGCATGCTTCGCAGTTATTATCCTCATGGTCATTAACATGCAAGCATTCATCACACACCCATATTAGACTGCCTTCTGGGGGAGGTAATCTTGATGGCCTAGCCTTATCAATACAGCCATGGCGATTCATGTTCTCACCGTAGTCAAGAAGCAAACAATCTTCTTTTCCAGGCCATGGACGCATGCCTCTACCGCAGATCTGGACGTACAGACCAAGTGATTTCGTGGGCCTAAGTATCGCAATGCAGTCTGTTCTCGGAGCATCCCACCCTTCTGTGAGTACAGC
>Ga0208303_1000938_pt1 | contig 11858 bp, 18 predicted proteins | sample CB_VirMetaG_2_FD_184537 | JGI IMG/M metagenome (GOLD analysis project Ga0208303, IMG submission 184537) | Freshwater to marine saline gradient viral communities from Chesapeake Bay - CB_1504_2 Viral MetaG (SPAdes) (version 4) | ecosystem: Environmental > Aquatic > Marine > Coastal | place: USA... | reverse complement strand
CGGCATGTTCCCCGGAACCCCGATCCCGAACAATTGTGCGGGTTCCCCGACCCGGCCCGACCCGGCCCGATTACCGGCAACCGGGGGTAAAAGAGTTAACATAATACTTGTTTGTGAGAGGGGGGCTACAGAACCCGAACAAGTCTTCGGGTACCCCGACCCCCGAAAGGCCCGACTTGGCCCTCTGCGGGCCTTCAGGACGCCCTGACGGTGGCCCTGCGGCCCTACCCGCCAAGCCCAGCCCCGATCAGTGCGGCTTTTCGCTAATTTCTGTTAAGTGTTCTGGTTCTGTTGCTTCAGGTGTTACATCGATCATTCGGCTTTTAGCCCGATCCATGATGACTTGCAGCTTTTTAGTGATTTCGTCTTTATCCATGCTGTCTATTTTTTCGTGTGTTACGTGGCTGCGGTTGACCATGAGGCCGGTTACTTTGAGGCGCAGTTCTTCTGCTTTAATTGCTGCGCTATAGTTACCTGCGGCCCATGCTTCATCGCGGAGCATTTGCATATCCCGAACAGATTTGGTTATGTTGACTCCATACTTTGATTCTAGTTCGACGCGCATTTCTTCTAGGCGTTCCCGAACGTGTGGTGTGTTGAGAAGTTGCACGGCTTGTACGTTTGGGTGTTTGTATCCTGCGGCTCTGGCTGCTGCTGTTTGTGTCATGTCTTTGTGCAGGAAGTTATTTAGGAACGTTTGTTGCTGCGGTTTGAGTGATGGTCCGTTTGGATTTTTTTCCCCGACTTTTGGCATGCTGCGAATCCCTGCTGTAGTGTCCCCGATCAGTAGCACATTATCCCACAAGTGCGCAAGTCCTTATCACGGTATCGGCTGCATTAGATTAACATCAAGGGGGGGTAGTATATATACCCCCCTGTAAAGGGGGTACCGTGCTTACCGTAAAATAACGCATTGATTTCATTCAACAATCTACGGTAAAACGGGTTTTTACCGTGCTTACCGTAAATCGTTAACTCTTTGATATTGTTTAACATTCTACGTTACGTTAAGCGCGGTAAAATTTAACGTGGATTTTTTTACCGTAAATTATCCAATGAAATCAATGGGGCGGTTTTTCGTGAAAATGGCTATTATTTTATTTACATTTGCTATTGACATTAGGACTTTCTGGGATTAGGTATGGTGTTATCTTTTATAGCAAAAGGAAAATGACAAATGAAACTACAGGATATATTCAACAAGGCATCGGCTCATTTGACGAGCATGGACGGTCCATCTTTGGACATGGACGGTGACGCTTGCGTGTACCGTGGGTATGACGATGATTGCGAGTTTAACGGTGAAATGTGCGCCGTGGGTCTGTTCATCGATGACGAGCATTATAGTCCCGATTTAGAGGGGGTAAGCATTAATGACAGTCATGCGGTATCTAACGCAGTCGCGCAATCTTGGGGCTTAGATGAGTTGAGCAGCAAGCAGCTTGCATTGCTTGATGATTTACAGACCGCGCATGACCGAGGTTCGAGGCGCGATGATTGGTCAAATCATATTAGGATATCTTTGGAGCGCGTTCGCATGCAGCATGGGTTGGAGGAAAGAGCATGAGGGATTATGTTGTTAATGTTGATGTAAGGTTTCAGGTCAAGGCTTCTAGTGAGTCTGAGGCTTGGAAGATTTGCGAGGCAAAAGCCGAACAAGTTGAGCGTTTATTAGAGGGCGTTGCGGATGACTTTGTTGCGGCTGATGTGTGGGATTACACAGAGGATGCCAGCGCATGATACGTTTGACAGACATTGATAGACGCAAGACGCTTGCGGTTCAGTTGGGTGAGCGCACTGGTCAAGATATTCACTACAGCGAGGTTTTGGCTGACGGTGAGTATGTTTATCGCCACAACTGGGGCTATCCTGACGAAGTTGAGATGTACGCATTACCGCTACGTTCGTGTGCCGAGGTTGAGGACGATGTTGCGTATGACAAGTCACCGTTCGTAAACCCGAACAACTTCAAGTGAAGTATGATTTGAAAGACATGGCGTGGTCGGTAGTTGTACTGCTGACCATTGCAGCAATCACATTCGTCATTTTGGCGATGTAACTAGCAGAGAGGATGCTAACGATGGACTACAAGATTAATTCTGGGGTTCCGATCCCTGACGTTGTTTCGGGTAAGAAGAGGGGCAGGGGCAAGTGGCAAGTTTTGCTTTCGTCCATGAATGAGGGCGATTGCGTTGATATACCTAGAGGCTCGTATAACAGCATTTACGTTGCTGCGTCCCGTCTGGGCATTACTTTAATGAGCAGACGCGAGGCTGATGGTTTAGCTGATGGATTTGTTCGCATTTGGCGTGTGTCTGATGGATGATACTGTTCACATTCCTTACGTTGTTGATCGTTTGGACGAGATTATTGATCTTTATGAAACTGAGGATGATTCGTTAAGCGCGGTTGAGGAATTGCGCCGTGAGTTGATTTTCAACATGGGCGTTAATTCTTTAGCCCGACATAAGGATCAAGATCAGAAGATATTGGATGGGTCGTATGTTCCACCTGTGCATCTTTGGCGAGGCGTTTAATTAAGCTGCGGGGTGTTCCAGATGATGATTGATTGCCCTGAGTGTTCACATTCTGACCGTAAGGGTGAGGTGGAACACGAACAATTTGAGATGACGTCATACGGTGTTTATGAGCCGTTTGGGGTTTGGAAGACTTGCGAGAACTGTTCTGGTTCTGGCGAGATTGAAGCCGATTGAAAGGATGAATGTAATGGCTGATAAGAATAAAAGAAAACTTACGTCTACGAAACGCGCTATGCTGCGTTGGACGGGCAAGGAGATTGACCAGTTGCTTGAGTACAAGGCAACGGGTTTTAAGCACAGCGAGATTGGTGAGCTTATGGGTCGATCTACAAAGTCGATCAATGTTAAAATGTCCAAGATACGTCTTGGCGTTGAGAAGGCGAGTAATCCTGTTGAGGATTTGACACCGTTCCAGAAAAATCTGGACTCGACGTTATTTGGGGACGTTTCCCCCGATGACAAGCCTAAGAAGCCTCGTAAGCCCCGCGCAACGAAGCTATCACTGACTCCGCAACCAAAGGCTGCGGATGCGTTTAACGTGCCTAAGAAGCCCGTTTATGTGGCTGTTGTGTTGGGTTTGGTGATTGTTGCTTGGTACTTGGGTAGCATGTCGTAAGTACAAAGTTGGGGGCGGCAATGACATGATTTGATCCAGCGAGGTTAAATCAAACCGCCCCCACATTTTGTTTATCATTTATAGCGAAAGGGAACAACTAAAATGCCGAAGTTTAATAACATAGAAGAAAAGCAGAAGTTTTTCCGCAATGCCATGCGGAAACTTGATACAGGTTTGCCAAAGGAAGCCAGCCCAGATTTGATAAAGTTTTTTGTGCTTCATGTGATAACGGCTTATGACCATGATGATTGTTGGGATGATATTAAAGGGTTTGTTGACTTTGCTTTAAAAGAGAAGAGTCAATTTGATTCAGCTAGACAGGCGGTAGAAGATGCTGATAATATGTTGGATGCAATAACAAACAGCAAAGACAAATGATGCAACCAGAAGATTTAGAGAGAATTGCGGCGGGACTTCTTAACGAAGTACCCGCTAATTTTTCGACTGCTGACTTGCGCGATTTAATAGTCGAACTTTTGTTCGGGTTAGGCGTGAGTCCATCAGATTTGCCGATGTTTTGTTTGCTGCTGATTGATAAATACGTGGCGGATAATAAGATAGAAGAGTCCCGACAAAGAAAAACCCCGCCCGATTATGGGCAGGGTTTATGACTTTCAGCATGTTGCGTGGGATTATCTATAGCGACTCCCCATTCGCGGCAATGGTTTAGACGGGTTTCTATCGGGCCATTCGTACAGTGCTTCACCGTGCATTGGCCTTGATGTTAGGTGTCCTTCTTTTACGAGGCTACGCAGTAGTTGTTGGGCTGCATCGTCTTTGATTTGCATTTTTCTGGCTAGGTCTTTGATTGTCCAAGCGTCTCTAGTTTTAACTGCATCGAAGGCCACGGCCATGAGGTCTACTTTAGCCCCGTAGTTACGCCCGACGATAGCTTGTGTTGGTTGTGCTACTAGCTGATGACGTAGGTTTTCCACTCTTGCTAGTTCTTTCCATTGTTCTAGTGCTGTCATATTTTTTTCCCCCATGATCTTAGATCACTAACATATCGTTCTAGTTCTGTACGCGCTACCCACAGATCGTTTTGTGCGTTGGGTAGTGGGCTTTTTTTGAATGCTTCGTCTTGCAGTCTATCGACTCTGCCGCGCAGGAACTTTAGTTCTGATTCCTGCGCGGGTGTTAGGTCTGATTCTAGTCCCACATTGCGTCCCCTTCTAGGACGATTGCAGGCCCGACTAGCCTGCGCCCAGCGATCATGCTGGCTTGAATATTAACGGGAAGATCGTGCATTAGACCCTCTTCGTTAATAATGAGTTGCATTTTTTCTGGGTTCATTAGTGGAACCATTTCCACCAGACCCCCGACAATCGCTTGCGCTTCTTCAAGCGTTGGTTGCTTGTCTTTAAAGAAGTGTAACATTTTTTCTGCCATTTTGTATCCTTTGCTAAATGGGTCTTATTTAAGAATTTTACACAGCAATATCAGGTACTTAAAAATATCCCTGTGCAATTACGGCGTTATTTCCCAAAACGGATTAAAATACGCATTTAAATCCGCTCCCAAGGATTAGCACATCATGGCATACAGGTCAAAGGTTTTCTCGCGCTGTTCTGGCTTCATATTCGCCACGGCTTAACGGCCCACCTGTGACGCCCAGCCACTTATTTACACCTGACTGTGTTAGTCTGTAGGTATCAACGCGCCCTGCCTCTTGCAGTGCTGTTATGGTGTTTTTCACTGTGCTTTCTCCAATGTGCTTCAGTGCGATTACGCATGGTTCACCTGATGAACTTGTTCGGATTGCTTCAAACGCCCCGTCATTAGCGCCACCTTTTGTGACTGCATTGCTGTCATTTTCCATCATGGCTACAAAGTCGAACATGTGTTGGAGTCTGTTTCTTACCGCGTCTGACAGCGCCAAGTTGCGTATATCTTCTGATCTATCTTCTAACAAACCTGTGTTCGGGTTTCGGATAAAGTGTCTTATGTCCCGATTAGCTGGCCCGTTGGCTTTGACCACAGCGCCATCGAACACGGTGTTACGCGCATAATCCACGTTGAGGTCTTTGCAGCGTTGTCTGCCTAGCCGTTCTTCTACGTTCCACACGGTAAATGCGCAGCGGACTCCATCAACGATAGCTGACGTACCCCGAATGAGATTACGCGCTTGTTCTGGTGTTGTGACGGGATCGTTGTCTTTGATTTTAGCCATGTGGTGATTGACCATGACTGTAGCGCCTGTTTCAGTTGAGATTTGCGCAAGCATACCCATGAACGCAGCCCCAGCAGCGGGATCAGCGTTTACATCTGCGTGTACGAACGAAGCCATTGGGTCGATTACCAGCAGTGCGAGGTTTTGCATTTCTAGGATTTGATCGTAGATGCGTCCAAACTCTTCGCCCATAACGTAGCTATTGTCGATCTTTTGCATGATTGGAAACACACCGCCGAGGTTGGGTAGCGGCAGTATTTTTAAATTGTTCGGGTATTCGCGGCGCTTACCCATAGGGTCCATGCGTTCAATCCGCCTGTGCATTTCGTCTTTATCGTCTTCTGCGGATAGAATGATTGCATCCCCGAATGTGGATACCATGCCCCCGAAAGCTGATTGCATAGGTTCGCCCGATGCGACTTTCATTGCGAGGTCTAGGGTCATCATGCCTTTACCGCTATCGCCAGCAGCGGCGAATATGGTTGGAACGCCTAGTGGTATTGTGCCGTTGATTAGGTACTCTTGTTCGGGTGCGCGACCTACGAAGTAAGTCCCGATGTTTAGGCTATCGTCCAGCAGATGTATTGGCTTTTTGATTTTGCTTTGGCTACTGCGGATAAACCTGTGAACGTCAAATTGTTCGTCTAGTGCGTCTGCGGCGTCCCACTTTTCGGGCTTTCCGAATGGCGCACGAAGCATGAGCGTTGATTTAGCCCCTGCATCTTTGGCGAGGCGTTCTACGAGTGCAGCCAAGTCCCGACCCGCTTTATCATTGTCAGGCCAAAGGATTACGTCTTTGCCTTCAAGTGGTGAGAAATCAAACTTATGGGCGACACGTTCTGATAGCATTCCTGCGCCCCCGATAGTGCAGGTAGCTGCAAAGCCCATCCCGATTAGTGCTTCTGCGCATTTCTCGCCTTCGGCCCATATAACTGTTTCTGCATCCAAAATGTTCGGGATGTTATATAGAGGTCTTGGTTCTGGCAGACCCATGCGCCCGTTCATAAACTGGCGAAATTGTTTTTTAACTTCGCCGTCTTCGCTTTCTTCCACGTATTTACGGACTGTGACAAGCACAACGCCGTCAGCGTCAGTGTAGGTGTATTCAGTATCGAATGGCGTATCCAGATTGTAGACCTTTTTTGCGCCTACTTGTTCGGGTTGTTGCAGCGGAATTGGTTCCGGGCTTGGCCTGTTAGCAAGTTCGGGTTTGATTGGGTTTTCTGGCGCTGGCTCTTGTGGCGTTCCGAGGAAAGATTGATAGTGCGCGGCGACTTCTCTGCTAGTCCAGCCCCGACCTTCCATGAGGATTTTGGTTATACCCCCGATGCCATCACCTGTGGCCCAATCCTGACCGCGCATAAAGTTTGGGCCATGAATATCTATATTGATTTGCAACGAACTACCCGCTTCGCCTTGAAACGATCCGATCATAAATGTAGTGCCGTGACGCACACCATTTGGGTATGTATCGAACAAATCTTGAAGCTGTGTTGTGCGTGGCACAAGGTTGGAAATTTTATCTGTAAGCTGGCTAGTTGTGTTGCCAAAGCGGAGTATTGTCATTATGTTGTCCTTATCACTCATCCTGATACAAAATGTGGGGTGTTCCGATCAGCCTTGGAATGCCCCACTATTGTAATTATTCCCCCCAGCACGAATCCTGATACTCACAGAACTTGCAAAGAAAGAAATCTTTGCTTTGTGCGATGCGTGGTAGAATGTCATTTGCTTTTGCAGCCGTCAAGATATTTACTGCCCTATCGCTGGCTTCCTGCGCAAGCCCTTGATTGAAAGGGATTATTTCATAGTATATTTCGCTGGTGTTTTTATTCACTACGGTGAACAAACAAGGTGTTTCTGTTAACTCCATGTAGGCTTGGTACAGTGCCACTTGGGTGGCATACACTGGATTTGCCTTAGCAACGCCGTGCTTTTCAAACGCCCTAAACTTATTGTCATTGGCTGACTTGCATTCCCACAGCATAGGATATGGCGCTTTTACGGGGCCATCACAGACTACGCCGTCTATGTGACCACGTATTTCACCATCAGCGATTGAGAACCCAAACTGTTCACCCATTTTGTCTTCTGTGCGTAGGTCAAACCCTGCGTCCTGTATCCACTTGGCGGCATAGTCTTCGATGTTATGACCGAATTGAAATATCCGCAGTGTTCGTGCGGTAAATTCTTTGCCTTCATCAATGGGCCTGTTGAGGTATCGGTATTGTATTTTGCGTGAGCATTCGTCACCGATACTGGATGCACCGATATACTTACGCCGCTCACGTTTCTTTTCGCCTTTGACGATCCCCTGATCCACAGCCTCTTTAATTTGTTCGGCTATTGGGTCTGGTTCCCTAGAATGGGATTGAAGTAGAAGGCCAACTGCCTGTTGACTTATAGTAGGATTCTTCAAGGTTTCCGACATTTACTGTCTCCGTAATTTTTTTGGATTCTTGCAGTGCGAATATCAACACTTGGACTTGTTCTTCTGTCAGGTCGCAGAACCGTGTACCCCAACCGAAGTATCCAAGTATGAATGACAACTCTTCGATTGGGTCTTTTGCTGATTCGTAATTCAATGAATTGTCCCCTCTTCTAACCCGAACAACTCTGCGGCTTTGTCGAATAGCCCCTCATCTGCTTCCGGGTTTTGAAATATAGCGTCTGCTACTTTTTCTTTATTCACAAATATTTTTGCGCAGCCCCCAATACATAATTTTTTTGAGTGTTCCATGTGGTCTTGCACTGCCTTTCCTGCGGCTTGGGTGACTTTTTCGCCATCGTTCCAATCCGATACAAAGGCAACGATTTTGTACTCTTCACATTCAAACTCGCTGTTGTCGTAAACTATGGCTGTTAGTTCAAGTTCTATACGTGCCATTTATTTCCAGCCTTTCTGCCAAGCCTTTTATTAATTCAGTTGTTTCTCTTGGCGTTAATTCTATTTTAGCCACTTCTTTGCCGTTTTTCCAAACGTGTACTACTGGACAGTTATTTTTCTGTCGCAGGGTTATGAGTGGCTTTGCCTCATATGTCATTCAGCTATTCTTTCCACGGCTGCATCTATTTGTTCTTTGTTCCACAAATAGTTTAGCCAACACGCGGCTTTGTATTTTGTCCATGAGAAGTCCATTGCGCTTACTTGAACCCCACCCCTGCGCAAAGCCTCACGTTGCTTGTCTGTGGCCCTCTCATTGAGCCAGCGTTTAGATTTGTTAGCTGCGCTGCTGTCTTCAATCTCACGCATGAAGTCATCTGCGGCTGACATGGCTTGCACCTTACCGCCAATGGCGACTGATCGCACCTTGCGCCCGTTCTGAGCCTTGACTAGCCCAATAGATGTATCTCCCACTGTGCCGACTACACCAAAGCCATTGAAGCCCATTGCCATGAGGCATGAGCCATTGCCGAATATGTCCATCCATAGGAACGGTGATAGTTCCATGAGGTCGTATTCTGTCAGCGTAAAGTCCACCAATTCTTCTGTGTCTTGGCTTTGGAACTCATAGCCACACTCAACGCACATTCTGACGTTAAGAGGGTTAATGAATCCGCACTCTGGACATTGTTTTTCTGGTGCTTCTCCGTTGGGGTCTTTGGGCTTGCCATCTAGGTTAGCTGCTTCATCCAGCGCACCATGCGTTAGAATGCTGCTACCGAAGTCTAGCACAATACAGTCTTTCTTGATTTGGTCAGGATAAATCTCTGGGTCCAGAATGCGCAGACCGCGCCCAATCATCTGCACCATTGTTGATTTGAATGAGCAGGGTCTGGTTAGGACTACACAAGATACAGGCGGTGCATCAAAGCCTTCGGTCAGCACTGCTACGTTTACCACAACTTGTACGTCACCGAACTCAAGGTCATGCAGGATTTGTTCGCGTTCTGGCTTTGGCGTATCACCAATAACCATTTCAGCGTTTATGTCATGTTCGATAAACATATCCAGCAAGTCTTGTGCGTGATTGATTGTGGAGCAGAATACAACGGTCTTTCGATCCCCTGCGCGGTCTTGCCATTCATTGACCACACGCTCGTTAATGACGCGCTTATTCATTATTCGCGCAACCTCGTCCATGTCGAAGTCATTACCGCGCCGTGTGACCCCTTCCAGAGCCTCTGTGACGCCAACATCGACAACGTAAGCCTTCGGTGGCACCAGAAAGCCTTCGCGTATCAGCGTGGCTAATTCTATCTGGTGTGAGCAATTGGTGAATACGCTGCGCAGACCTTTGCCATCCCCGCGATTAGGCGTGGCTGTAAAGCCAACTATCTCAGCGTGTTCGTTGTCTTCTTTGACCGCTTCGATAATCCGCATATAGGTGTCAGCGGCTGCATGGTGGCTTTCATCTACAACAACCATATCGAACTTGGGTCTGTGGCGCAGATTGTTTTCGCGTGACAGGGTTTGCACCATTGAGAATATGGTATCACCGTCCCACTTTTTAATCGTGCCATTGACGATACTGGTGGATATGTTTGGGTTTACCTTTAGAAACTTTTCGCGGTTTTGCGCTACAAGTTCGTCGCGGTGCTGCAACACAAGAATGCGCTTGCCTTCTTGGTGTCTTTTACCAATGAGCGCAGACAACATAATAGTTTTGCCTGCGCCTGTGGGAGCAACTACGATTGTATTTTTGTGGGTGTCCAGCGCATTTAATGCGTCTGAAATCGCCACCTCTTGATAGGGGCGTAATATCATTTGATTGTCCTCTTCGCTAAAAGAAAGTTGGGGGGTTCACGGCCCAAGGCCCCCCATCCTTGGTAGCAGGCGCGGAATGGCCTTGCCGCTACTACCTCTGCGCCCAGCTTGGCACGGGACTTCCAGCTTGCGGTGCTGGTGCCTGTGGTTGCTGGTATCCTGCTTGCGCTGCTGGCGTTGATTGCATTGGCGCTGACGCTGTAGCAATGAACCCCTTTTGATCTGGCGTTAACGCAGCCATCAATTGATTTTGATCGCTATACCCGTTGGTGCCTTTCTTAATTCCAATCTTGGCACAAATCTCCATAGCGTTCAAGTCAAACACGCCAGAGATATTTCTGCGCTGTTGGGCTTCGTCCGACATATCGCTGGACTTTAGATTGTTTGCACTTTCCACAATCTGACGCAGTGTTCGCAGACCAATTTCTTTAGCCAGCGGCATACCGCTCTTGCCCATTTTGTTGCCATCGACAAAGATTTTAGACCAGAACTTACGTCTGTCGAACTCACCGCCGATGCAGGTAAATTCTAGTTCCATCCACTTTGCGGCGGAGCTTTGTGATTGCTTGAACCACTGGCCCTGACCAAACTCAGGCAATTCAATATCGCCGCTTTTAACAACGATAACTGCACGACTGATTGCGCCGTTTGGAATGAGCGAAAACTCACGGTTGCCGCCATCATCTGCTGGTGTTTCATTAAGATTAAACATTTTTATTTCCTTCGCTTTGCTGCGTTTCTGGTTTTACAAAATCCAACGGTTTCCCATTTGCTGAAAGTTGTGAACTCATTTTGTCGATAAGTTTACCCAAGTGTGGTTCCTCAAGTGTAGCCAATCGACCAGACCTATCCTTGGCAGGATAGCCCCATTCATTCAATGGCTGACAGATAAATGCGCGGTACGGCCCATTTTCACCTGTTAGAATAGCCATTGTAATTACTTCATCAACAATTCCGGGCAATTCGCGCCCTGTCTTGCTGCCTTCGATCTGCAAGTTATATTGCTTGCGGCTGTAGTCATCTGTAGTTTCATCCAAGATGCCAACAAAGATCACATTCTTTTCGCGTATGTGCTGCAAGTGAGTTAGCCACTGCATCATTTCACGACCATGCAAGCCATATGCTGCGCGTGTGTCCAGTTTACCTGTGCGGTCAGACCGCGACTCTGGCTGTTGCTGGCACCACGAAAAGCACAAGCGTCCTGCTACTGTGATTGAGTCCACAAATAGCGTGTCATACTTTGCCACTAGCGCAGTTGGATCACCCTCCTCTGCACACAGAAAATCATAGTGTGCTTGGCTGTATGGCTGATCTTCTGCCAGTGATGGGTTTGGCCCACCAAGATAGCATGCAAGATCACGACACTCAGGCCATGACTGCGGACGCATAACATCAATGGGATGCCCTTCGATAGCTGAGTCACCAGCTTCTAAATCAACGAACAATGTGCGTTCGCCCAGAGTTCTAGCGAGTGTGGTTTTACCCACACCGCTTTGACCACAGATCACAATCTTGTGACCTTTCTTTTCAGATAGCCGTTGATCGGCTGTGATGATTTGAAAACCCATTACTTGTCCTCGACTTCTACTGTAAAGCGTCCGACTTCTGTAGTACGGGCGGCTTCTAGTGTTGCTTTGATTGCGGGTGGAGCGGTTGTGTACTTGCGCTCTTCCACAGCGTAGGTCAGCTTTGCGTAGTGCTGTGCATTCTCAGGCGTCATGCTGTTGAATGTGTCACGCAATACGTCTTGATCCCAAGTGACCTTTTTACCAACGTTGACTTTCATAGCCACATTGCCTTCGACAATATGCGCAGTACCAAAGT
>Ga0208303_1000937_pt1 | contig 11867 bp, 21 predicted proteins | sample CB_VirMetaG_2_FD_184537 | JGI IMG/M metagenome (GOLD analysis project Ga0208303, IMG submission 184537) | Freshwater to marine saline gradient viral communities from Chesapeake Bay - CB_1504_2 Viral MetaG (SPAdes) (version 4) | ecosystem: Environmental > Aquatic > Marine > Coastal | place: USA... | reverse complement strand
ATTCAGTTTAACTGAAGAAGCGGTTGAGGATAATCTATATGATAGTCTTTCAGCTCGTTATACTAAAGCTCTTGCTCGTTCAATGGCAAATACTAAGCAAGTTCGTGCAGCTAATGTTTTAAACAACGGCTTTAACGGTGCTTTCTTAGGTGGTGACAATCGTTCACTATTTGGTACAGCCGCTGGCGGTGCAGTTACTAACCACCCATTAGTTTCAGGTGGTACAAACAGTAACGTACAGGCAGTTGCAACAGACCTTAACGAAACAGCATTAGAAAACGCAGTGATTCAAATCGCAGCGTGGACCGATGAAAGAGGGTTATTGATTGCTGCTAAACCTCGTAAGTTGGTAATTCCACCAGGATTACAATTCGTTGCTACTCGTTTATTAGACACCCAACAGCGTGTTGGTACAGCTGATAACGACCTTAACGCATTGAGAAACAATGGTGCAATTCCAGAAGGTTACACAATCAATCACTATCTAACAGACGGTGATGCATATTTCTTAACAACCGACGTTCCTAACGGTATGAAGCATTTCGAAAGAACTCCGCTTACTACTTCTATGGACGGTGACTTCGACACAGGCAATGTTAGATACAAAGCTCGTGAAAGATACTCATTTGGTTGGTCAGATCCTCTCGGTATGTGGGGTTCACCAGGTGCTTAGTTTTATATAGTTCTAAGCTACCTCCTGAAAACCCGGCTCCTCTCTGTCGGGTTTTCTTTTATATAAGGTATAATAAGAGTAAATGATTAAGTGGATATTACTACTAAGTTTCTTTTTATCAGGGTGTACGTATTTTATACACAATGAGTATTATCAATTTATAGACAAAAGTAGAAATATTTATGATGTAGGAACACTATTTAATGATAAAAAATCTAGTACAGAAATATTAATAGACGCATTTAAAGAAAAACCAACAAGAGTAACAGGGTTTAGTTGTGGTAATAAACTATATTCTGACTATCCATGTATGGAAGCTTTAGGTTGTATAATAATCGAGGAAAAAAATGCAGTATTTGATTGATATGTTTGGAGTTAGCGTTGTATGTATGGTTGCGTCTGTATTAGGAGGTTTCTGTAATTACAATGTTAAAAAAGCTAAAGGCAAAGTGCCTCGTGGTGGACATATTAATTGGCTTGTAGAGCGTAAACGTGCTCGCGTAGAATTTATGTTATCCGTATTTATTGCAGCTATATCAGCTGAGTTCTTCGTACCACCTATTATTAATCAATTTGGTCTTCATATAACATTTTCTCCAGCCATAGCTTTCTTTATTGGATATAGTGGTATGAGACTTATACCTATGATGGAACGTAAAGTATCGCAAGCACTTGATAAGTTGGGATAAACTCATGAATTTACTTAGTGCACAAATGTAACTGAAAGATATAATATTTGTATCAGCAATGCTGAAATCTAATATAAAGGAGAAATACCATGGCTTGGACTAAACCATCAGCGACTGAAATGCGTTTCGGTTTTGAAGTAACAATGTACGTAATGAACAAGTAATTGTTTAGTTTTAACTAAGGGACTTCGGTCCCTTTTTTATTGTGCAAAAGCATTAAATAGAGTATCATTAATTATCTGGGAACATCCAGCTTATCAGACTGCCCCAGCAGACGCATACACGACGGATAAGCTTAAACTTTGTATGGAGAAAAAATCATGGCAAGAACCACATTTTCGGGACCAGTCGTATCACAAAGCGGCTTTCTATCCGACCACACTACCTCCGCAGCTATTAACGCAACTGCAGTTGCAACCGCAGCCGAAGTAGCTACAGGATATATTACATCAACATCCGCAGCAGGAACAAATATTACATTTCCAACTGGGACTCTTTTAGGTGCTGAATTACAAGCAACTGCAGGGACAGTTTTTGAATTAGTTATTGATAATACCGGTGGTGCTAACACAGTAACAATGGTTGTTAGTACTAACGCAATTTTATCAGCAGCGGCAGCCGCTGTAGGCGCATCATTTGGACTACTTACTGTACCTGCAGGTGTTACAGGCATGGCTAAATATACTTTATTATTTAGTAGCCCTACTGCTTATACTATTACACGTACAGCTTAATAGGAGAATAGACAATGGCTATAACAACAGATATATGGGCCGTCACTCCTAGCTTTTCAGCTACGTTATTCCGAGCCGCTGCTACTATTGGTGGTGCAGGAGATATAACACTACTCACTAATCAGCCTCTAGATAATGGGGCTGGTTATAAGATTCTATTTACTTGTGCAGGAGACGCAACTGCCGCTACATTTACTATTACTGGATATGTGGCTGGGGATTTATCTCAGTCTGTAACTACTGAAACTGTAGCTGGTGTTAATGCTGACACCGCAACTTCCGTAAACTATTACTCTAAAATTACTAGCATCTCATCAGATGCAGCGGTAGCATCCAATGTAAGTATTGGTAATGCTATTGCTGATGGCATGGCTCTACCTAGAGCTAGACTAAAAGGATTTTATTTTGTAGGTTCTGCAGGAGCAGGTAGTGTCACATTAACCTTAGATGGTAATGCGGCATCAGATAGAGTTTTATTAAGTATAGCTACTCCAGCTAACGTAGAGTCACAACAGATGGCTTTACCAGGCGATGGAATTTTAATTAACGGAAATGAGCCACAGACAACGTTTGGAGTAATAACTCAAACAACAGCCGTGACATCATTAACGGTATTCTGTGGATAAGCTATGGAAGAAGAGCCCAAACCAATCAGCGATGAGGAACGCCTTGAGCAATTGAGGCGTTGGTTTGAATCACTAGGAGATTGTGTGTAAATGGCAACAACTAGAAAAAAAGGAATGGGAATTAAGACTTCGGTTAAGTCTGGTAATTTTAGAAAGACTAAATCTGGAGCGGGGATGACAAAGAAAGGTGTAAAAGCCTATCGAGCTGCAAACCCAGGTTCTAAACTTAAAACAGCGGTAACGGGAAAAGTTAAGAAAGGTTCTAAAGATGCAAAACGACGTAAGTCATTTTGTGCAAGGTCTGCAGGACAAATGAAACAATTTCCAAAAGCTGCTAAAAATCCTAATTCTAGATTGCGACAAGCACGCAGAAGATGGAAATGTTAAAAATGGATGAATCAACGAAACACTTACTAGACGCTACGTCTATCTTTACTGCTGTGGGCACTATGCTTTCATGGCTTCCTCATTTAGCTTCTCTTTTTACAATCGTATGGTTAGGGATTAGAATATATGAAACTAAAACTGTGCAAAGATTAGTAAAAAGAAAACCTAAGATGCCTTTGGTTGAACCAAGAGAACCTAAAGCATCAAGCAATAGGGTAAAGAAGTAAATGCCAACAGTAAGTAAAAAGCAAGAAAAGTTTATGCAGGCAGTGGCTAATAATCCAAAGTTTGCTAAAAAAGTAGGTGTTAATCAATCAACTGGACGAGAGTTCACTAAGGAGAAAAGTATGAAAACCAAAAAAATGATGGGCGGTGGTAAAGCTATGGGAACAAAAACTATACCAAGTAAGGCTATGATAGGTGGTATGGCCGACAAAGCGGGAGCACGAGCTATGAGCCCCGCAATGAAAAAGCGTATGGAAATGGCAATGATGAAAGCTAGAGCTGGTGGCGCAGCTGGTGGTATGAAAATGGGTGGTAAAGTTAAAAAAATGAAAAGAGGTGGTAACACTTCTCGCATGAACGAGCTTGAGGAATTAGGTAGAGTTGATGCTGAAAAAGGCTACACCAAAAAAGGCAAGCGTAATCTAGCTGCTGAAAAAAAACGTGTAGTAAAAGAAATTAAAAATAAAAAAGCTGGCGGTAAAGTCAAAGGATACAAAAAAGGTGGAGCAGTTAGTTCAGCATCTAAACGTGCAGACGGTATTGCTACAAAAGGTCGTACTAAAGGACGTATGAGATAAGGAGAAAAATTATGGCTGTAGATAGTAAAGGCAGAAAATTACCACCGCTTGAAAAGAAAATGTCAGTCTTTCAAGAAAACACTATTAAAAGACGTGATGATACATCTGCAAGAAGAGCTACTAAAAAGATGATGCAAAACAGAAATCCTAGAAAAAAAGGTGAAACTTTTACTGCCTACAGTAAAAGAATAGATAAGTTAATTTCTGGTAAAAAAGACGTTAAAAAAGACGCTAAAAAAGATGTTAAAAAAGATGTTAAAAAAGATGTTAAAAAAACTACTTCTTCTTTTGGTAAAACTTTTGCAGATGCTAGACGTGCTAATAAAAAAACTTTTATGTGGAATGGTAAATCTTACACAACTAAACGTGCAGATGATAAACCTAAAGCATCAATTAAATCTCAAGATGCTAAGCCAAATCAATCTAATGCTCCAAAACCAGACTATAAAACAAAGAAAAATTTACCACCTTTACAAGAAAAAAAGAAAGCTTCATCTAGCTTTAAACCTTTTGATAAAGCAAATAAAACAGAAAAAAAAGTTTTACAAAAACGATTTCCTGAAAAAAAATCTACATTAGATAAAGTTAAAGATGCTATAGGTATTGGACGCTCTGCTACTAAGAAAGAAAAAATGGGTAGAAGTTTACAAAGAAAAGCTCAAGCTTCTATGGGAATGAAAAAAGGTGGTAAAGTTGGTGGTTGCAAAGTGGATGGTATAGCTATCCGTGGACGAACTAGAGCGATGCATAAATAATGATGAAATCTAGAGGTATGGGAATTATGAACCCCAAAAAAATGAAGGCTGGAGGTAAAGTCAAAGCCTTTAAGTCTCATATGATGTATGATAAAAAGACTGGTAAAGGTGTGAAAGCTCCTACCATGGCTAAACATTTAGAGCTTAAGAAAAAAGGTTATGGTCATACTAAACCTACTAAAATGAAAAAAGGTGGAAGCGTAAAAGATGCTTGCTATCATAAAGTAAAGTCATCATATAAAGTATTTCCTAGTGCTTATGCTTCTGGTGCTATTGCTAAATGTAGGAAAAAGAAAGGTAAGAAATAATGGCTGTACGTAAAACCAAAAAGGGACTAGCTTTAAAACGTTGGTTCAAAGAAGATTGGAAAGACGTAAAGACTGGTAAAGCTTGTGGTAGAAAAAAAGGTGATGGGAGAGGAACTCCTTATTGCCGACCTAGTAAACGTGTTTCTAGCAAAACTCCAAAGACATCTGGAGAAATGACAGCAGCACAAAAGAGGTCTAGGATTGCACAAAAGAAAAGACTTGGACAACCAGCAGGTAAACCAAGAAGAGTTGCATCTCTTAGACGTAAAAGAACAACAAGGAAAACATAATGGCTACATCAGGTACTCATACTTTTAATTTAGACTTAAACCTTCTCGTAGAAGAAGCATTTGAAAGATGCGGAGCAGAGTTAAGAACAGGATATGATTTAAGAACAGCTGCACGCAGCTTAAACTTATTAACTATTGAATGGGCTAACCGAGGCATAAATTTATGGACAGTAGAAGAAGATTCTATTCCATTAGTTGCCGGTACAGCCACTTACGATTTGCCCGCGACTACTATCGACCTTATCAGTCAAGTCATAAGAACTGGGACGGGAACAACTCAGTCAGACATATCTATTTCAAGGGTGTCAAATCCTACTTACGCATCAATACCAAGTAAGAATGACACGGGCAGACCAATACAAATTTATATAGATAGACGAGGTCCAGAAGTACCTCAATTTACTGTATGGCCTGTACCAGACTCTACTGATACTTATACTTTTGTATATTGGTATTTAAAACGAATGGCAGATGCAGGAACTGGAGTAAATACACAAGATATACCGTTTAGATTTTTACCATGTTTAGTAGCAGGATTAGCATATTATTTATCTATAAAAATACCTGAAGCCGGAGATAGAGTACAGTTTTTAAAACAAGAATACGAAGAACAGTGGTTACTTGCTTCTACAGAAGATAGAGAAAAAGCTACTGAAATAATAGCACCAAGAAATTCATATATTTAGGAGATTATTATGAAAGAAGTACCAGCAGATAAAAAGAAGAGTTTAGGAAAGTTACCTACAGAAGTACGTAACAAAATGGGATACATGAGAAAAGGTGGAAAAGTATCTAAAGATAAGATGACTAACTCTCAAGAAGCTTATGCTGAAGGTTTAAGAACAGGTAAAGGATTACCTATTTTAAGAAATATAGACAAAGGTATATCTAAGGCAGTTTCTACTCCTAAAGAAAAACGCATGATTGAAAAAGGCTATGAAGATATGCGAAAAGCTAAAAAAGCCGAAAAAGCTAGAAAGAAAGTAGCAAAACCAGCAGCACCAACAAAACCACAAAAGTCAACAAATATAAACAAAGACTCAAAAAGAAAAGCTCCACGGAAAAGAACTTTAAAACAAAATCGCGTAGGAATATTAAAAATGAATGAAGGTGGTATGGTTATTGTGGATAGAAACTATTTAAAAGGTAGATAATGAGCGGAAAATATACAACTAATAAGAATACCATAGCAGACTGTGATGTATGTGGTTTTCAGTTTAAGCTTAAAAAATTAAAAGATTTGTATGTAAGACAAACTAATACGCATATAAAAGCTTGTCCAGAGTGTTGGAATCCAGACCAACCACAGAATATGCAGGGTATGTATCCGGTTGAAGACCCACAAGCTGTAAGAGACCCAAGACCCGATAAGAGTTTTGTACCATATGGAACATTTAGTAGTAGAGATATACAATGGGGGTGGAACCCAGTTGGGTCAGGTAATTTATTAGCAATACCCGATATACCTGATGATTTAAAAGGTACCGGTGGTTTAGGTACTGTTACAGTAACAACAACTTAGGAGAAAGATATGGCTAAAGAAAATCAAGAAAGAAAGGCTAAAATGGTAGATGGCCTTGCACAACCACAAGATGTACCTGTACCTAACTTTGCTGGGTATCCAGAAAAAGATATTAAGACAACAGGTGTAGAAACTCGTGGTAATGGTGCAGCTACTAAAGGCACTAAAGCTCGTGGACCAATGGCATAAGGATAAGTAATGACTTATACAGAATTAGTAGCAGCCGTGCAAAGTTATACTGAGAATCAGTATTCGACAACAGATATAAATTTATTTATACAGAATGCCGAGCAAAGAATTTATAACACAGCTCAATTACCTGACTTACGAAAAAATGTAACAGGCAAAATGACTACAGGTAATAAATATATGGGGCTTCCTACAGATTGGTTGTCATCTTTTAGTATGGCTGTAATTGACCCAGTAACTAATGCATATACCTACCTATTAAATAAAGACGTAAATTTTATTAGAGAGTCTTTCCCTGATACAGATACGCCTTTTTTTGGAAAACCAGAGTATTACTCTATTTTTGATGATACTGCCATGTTACTAGGACCAACACCGGATGCTGACTATGATACAGAATTACATTATTACTACTATCCTGAAACTATTGTTACTGCTGGGACTACTTGGTTGGGTAGTAACTTTGATAGTGCTCTTTTGTATGGGACTCTTTTGGAAGCAGCTGCATTTATGTTATCAGAGCCTGATACGGTAGCTAACTATACAGCACGTTATCAAGAAGCAATGGCATTATTAACAGGTTTAGGTGAAGGTAAAAATAGAAGAGATGCCTATAGAAGCGGTCAAGCAAGAATACCGGTTCCTGGGAGAGGCAGAAGAATAGGTTAATTTTAACTACGAAAGGGGTATAATGGAAGAATTAAGAGCAGGTGATTTAAATTTTGAGATACATACAACATCTTATAGAGGGCATACACCAGAAGAAATAGCTGAGTTTGCGTTAGATAAAATCCTGTATGTTAGCAAAGATGCAAATCCTTTAATAAAGGAACAAGCAGAAGCTTTTAAAGTGCATATTAGACTAGTTCTAATACGTTATTTAAAACAAGCGGTGAAGTCAGACCGCACAACACTAGCGAATAAACTGCGTGAAGCGGGACATTCAGAATTAATTAAAACAATTTTAGATTTGTAGGAGAAAAACATGGCAATTTCACAAGCAATGTGTACGTCATTTAAAGTAGAAATATTAAATGGAATTCACGCGTTTGGTACTACAGTAACTCGTGCGGGTACAGGGGCTGACACTTTTAATTTAGCGTTATACACTTCATCAGCAACTTTGGGTGCGGCAACAACAGCTTACACAACATCAGGCGAAACATCAGGGACAGGGTACACTGCAAAAGGGCAGGCGTTAACTGTTTCAGCTGTTCCAGTAGCATCGGGTACAACAGCAATTCTTGATTTTTCTGATGAGACTTTTAGTACAGCAACTATTACAGCACGAGGTGCAATGATTTTTAACACAACTCAATCAGACAAAGCTGTTGCAATATTAGACTTTGGTGGAGATAAAACATCAACTGCGGGAGATTTTTCAGTAGTATTCCCAACATTTGATGCTACAAACGCAATTATACGTATAGCGTAATAGAGGTTTATTATGGCTGACGCAATTATTCACTTAGGTGGGTATGGCTCGGGAGCTTGGGATACTGATACTTGGGGTGAAACAGTAACTAATTTTACTGGCACCACAGGTTTAGGCAGTGTTACAACGTCAGCTAATGCTACCGCAAATGTGACAGGACTAGCTGGTACGACAGCCGTAGGGGATGTTGGCTTTGCTATCTTTGTTAACATGTCCGTTACAGGAGTGGTAGGAACAACTGGGCTAGGTACAACAACAGAAATTATTGCAGGTGGCGGAGCGTCACCAACGGGAGTAAGTGCAACCGGATCTGTGGGCACCTTAACTGCGTCAGGCAAATCATCAATCACGGTGAGTGGTGTAGCGGGAACTGGAGCTTTAGGCACAGCAACATTTGTAGAAACCTTTAGTGGTTGGGGTTCTGGACCTTGGGGTCGAGGAGCTTGGGGTGAACCGGTTATATTAGCAGTAGTAACGGGTGTAAGTGCGACAGGAGCTTTAGGAACTGCAGCTGTAGACGCAGAATCATCACTTACAGTTACTGGAGTTGCAGGGACTGCAGCCGTGGGAACCGTATCCACTATTTCAGATTCTGTAGTAGAAGCTGTTTTAGGGGACTTTGGTACAACCGCTCTTGGTTCAGTTACTGTAGCAGGGGCTGCATCCGTAGCGGTAACGGGGACGAGTGCAACAACTGGATTAGGGACTACCACCACTGTTACGGTAAATAGAGTTCTGCCTGCAGGAGTAGCAGCGACTGGAGCAGTTGGCACGGTTAGCGTAAGTGGTAAAGCAAATGTAGATGTAACGGGGGTTAGTGGAACTTGTGAGACTAACGATTTTACTTTAGTATGGGGATTGATAGACACAGCTCAAGACCCTAAATGGACGAGGATAGTAGCATGATAGTTGAAGCACAAACACTAAAAGATGGTACAATAGTAAATAAATATGAAACGCATCTAGAATGTTCTAATTGTGGAATGAAAGTGGATGCAGAAGAATACGAATCAGGAATCTGCTCTGATTGTGGTGCCGCATGGAATCCTAAGCAACACACAAAAGTCCATGTCACAAGTGTACCTGCAAGCGGCCAATCAAGTTAATAGGAGAAAGACATGGCAAGTACATATTCAGACTTAAAAATTGAACTCATAACAACCGGAGAAAAATCTGGGACATGGGGTACTATAACAAACACAAACTTAGGAACAGCTCTCGAAGAAGCCATTACTGGTTCAGCTGATGTTACATTTTCTAGTGGTAATGTAACGCTTACTCTAACAGATTCAAACGCAACTCAAGTAGGTAGACACCTAAGACTTAATTTAGGAGGAACTACAGGTGGTGCTAGAGATTTAGTTTTACCAGCTATTCAAAAGTTATATTTAATTAATAACGGCACAGCCGACATTATTACCTGTAAAAACGCATCGGGCACAACTGTTGCAGTTCCGGCAGCCACTTCTACATTTATTTATAATACTGGCACTAACGTAGTAAATGCAGTTAACTATTTATCCACACTAAAATTAGGCACAGCTCTACCACTCACTGAAGGTGGTACAGGTGCTACTACAGCTGGTGCAGCACTTACAGCTTTAGGAGGGGCTACTTCTGGAGCGAACTCTAATATTACCTCTCTTACTGGGTTAACTACAGCGTTAACCGTAGCTCAAGGTGGTACAGGGGCAGCGACTCACACAGCGAATGCAGTATTAATCGGAGAAGGCACATCGGCTATTTCTACTGTGTCTCCAGGCTCATCAGGAAATGTTTTAACATCTGATGGTACGGACTGGACTTCTGCTGCACCAGGGGGTGGTTTTGATTCAGGTACTCGAATGATATTTGCTCAAAACGCAGCTCCAACTGGATGGACAAAAGACACAACAAATTACAATCAACATGCAATGAGAATTGTGACTGGAACAGGAGGAGGCACTGCAGGTACAGTAGATTTTACCTCGGCTTTTACCTCGCAGGCAGTAGCAGGTTCGGTAGCGGTTACAGGAATTTCTGGTAGTGCTGGCTCTACAACATTGAGTATTCCTCAAATACCGAGTCACACTCACTCAACTCAAGTAGGTAGTCCTGCTTCTTCTACATTCTCAAGTATAAAATTTGGTACAAAACCTCTTGGTGCCGGTAATACAGGAGCGACAGGAGGCGGGGGTTCTCACTCCCACCCATTCTCATTTACTTCTGGTACTGCAACATTTACTGGAACTGCAATTGATTTAGCTGTAAAATACTTAGACGTTATAACAGCAACAGCAGACTAATATAGTCGAAAGGGTTTAAATGCAAATAGAAAAAGGTACTTTTTGTCCTTTATTAAAAAAAGAATGTATTGGTTTAAAATGTGCTTGGTTTGTCAAAATACAGGGAATTGATAAAAATACTGGCAACCAAGTAGATGAGTATAATTGTTCTATAGCTTGGATGCCTTTGTTACAAATAGAAAACTCAGGTACTCAAAGAGAAACTGGAGCAGCGGTAGAATCATTTAGAAATGAAATGGTAAAAGCTAATGAGGCAAGTATTAAAGTATTAGCTGAAAGTGCAAAACAAAATTTATTAGGAGATAAGAAATGAACTTAACAATTGTAGTAGTCGATAATGCTGTTACTAAAGATGGAGTAGGGCATGGTGCTTTAGACCTTTCTACCTGCAGTATTCCAGCAAATGTATGGGCATTACAATGGCATGAAACTTCAGGACATATTGAATATCACGGACAAGGACCAAATACTGAAATAGATGAACTACCTAATTGGGCAACAGCTGCAGAAGCTAAGTGGCAAGCAGCAGAAGATGCTAAAGAAGTTGAAGAAAATGCAACTCCTGTAGCTGAAGAATTTTGGAATAGTTATCCTGTAGCTAATTGGCAGTCGATAGATAAAATTTTAATAAAAACATATGAGGGTGTAACTAATATTCGAGGAGTTGACCCAGTAACAAATGCAGTTAAATCAGTAGAAACTACTTTAGTTGCTTCAGGTGCAACTGCATTAGCATCATTGGAAACATTACTAAATGACTGTAAAGCACTAGGCGTACCTGTAACTTCAGATGCTTTTGCAGTAGATATTTCACAAAGTTTTAAAGATTATATGGAAGGTTTAGGATACACTATATATAGTGGAGTTAGTTCGGAAGGACAAACTTACGAAAAAGTTTACTACCCTTGGAGTGATGATTTAGCTTCTAAAAAAGCAGACCAAGACGTTAATATAGCTAGAGAAGCATCACTTGCTGAAGGCGTAGATTGGAATGGTTCTAACTGGCAGATAGATTTAAATAGTCGTAATAACGTTATGAATCAGTTAACTGCTATTACTTCAGGTGTATATACAGATGCAACTGTTACTTGGAGAAATACAGCTAACGTAGATGTAGAACTTACTGTAGATGAGTTTAAAGAACTAGCTGGTGCAGTAAATGCAAAAGTTG
>Ga0208303_1000936_pt1 | contig 11868 bp, 16 predicted proteins | sample CB_VirMetaG_2_FD_184537 | JGI IMG/M metagenome (GOLD analysis project Ga0208303, IMG submission 184537) | Freshwater to marine saline gradient viral communities from Chesapeake Bay - CB_1504_2 Viral MetaG (SPAdes) (version 4) | ecosystem: Environmental > Aquatic > Marine > Coastal | place: USA... | reverse complement strand
GATACCTGCTAGTGAAGACCCTGAGATACAAGTTAAGTGGGCAACTTATCAGGGGCTACCCAACAGGTCAATTGCAGATAGCGTGGTACACATCTAGGAACCTAGCGCCGCTTTCTATCGTCTCTGGCGTGTCTTTGACGCTATAGCTAGGCAAGTCCCTAGCCAACTCCCTACAGATCGTCCGAGATGTCTCTGATGCGCTTGTAGCGCCGCAAGCGCTCAATAGCAGGCATATTGTCACCGTCAGCCCTACGCACCCGATCAGCCGCATCTTCTATCTCCCTAGACTTCTTTAAGTTAGCACGTTCCTGCCTCATTTGAGTATCTAGTGCGCCTGAGTGCCTACCGTACATATAAATGCCCCATAGACCCATTAATGCGCCCGTAAAAACAATAATGTAGCCTTTAAACTTTAACCAGATTGCCATTCCCCACTCCTCATTTGCTCTGCCATCTCAGTTGCACGGTTCGGTGTTTGCTTTGCCCATAGTGACTTCAGCATACCGTCAGCAGCACCATCGTAGTCGCCCATCTCAACTAAGCTAAGGGTTTTCTTAAACTTCATTAGCCCAGTGATACCCATCTGGAACGCCATGTTCATCAGCACCGCTTGCCTTGGTATACTCAAGCTATCAAAAAAAGGTATGTTTCTGTGTAGCACGCTTAAGACAGCAGATACATCGTTCTGCAATAGGTACTCAGCTTCGCCCTCAGAAATGCCACCGTGCTTGGCTTTGTCAATCAATCGACCATAGCCAATGGTTAGATAGCCAAGTGAATCCTTGTAGGCGTTTAAGACTAGCCCCTCATGGCGCTTGATCTGCGCTACGCCCTTGGTCATCAAGTCGTGATTGTTTGATGACACGGGCAACTGGGCTTGCGAGGACACAGAGGATTCCAATGGCTTTGAAGATGGTGTCTGGGACTTGTCCTGTGATTTCAGCAGGGAGAGTATTGATGACAGTAGCGACATGAGCAGGGAATACCTCTAGAAAAGTTAATAAAACACCGCCTAAGATAGACAGCCTGACCGACCACCACTTAGACCAGTCACGGGCATCGGCTACGAGTTTCATACTGGCGCACCCCTAAAGTAAGCCACGCCATCTAGCACAGCGCAGAACTCAGGTTGGATTAGCCTACCGTTAATGATTGTCAGCACAGCGAATCCGCTACAGTGGTTGGATGGATTGTCTTCCCCATAGGCCATTTGATCGCCATCTGTATCGCATAGCGTCCCAGTGTCAATGCCCCAGCGAGAGCCGTTGTAGTCCGACACAATCGTAGCTTGCAACCTATGTAGATGGCCAGTCGCCATCGAGACACCCGCTTTCATGGCATTGTTATATGTAGCGTGCAGGCCATTGGCGTATCGGTGTTTTATCATCAGGTTCTTGTTGACGAACATCGACATACAAAAGAGCCAACGTGGGAAATGTTCTTTGAGTGAGAAGCCTGGCACACCTTGGAACTCAGGCGCTTGGTTGGCCAGCTTTGCCTCGAACCGTTGGTCATGGTTGCCCATTGAAAACACTAACTTGGCGTTGCCAGCGACCTTTTCAATCTCACCCAGTCGGTCAGATACAGCCTCTAATTCTTCCTTAACGCTTGGCATCTTAAATGTCTCATATCCCGCTTTGGGATAACGGCTAATCGAAGCACCGTCAAAGGCATCACCGTTCATTACGATAATGTCAGGCTTGTGCTTTTTAACTAGCTTCACAAACGCTTTGTGAGCTGTACTTATCTCGTCTGGCCAATAGTGGGCATCGCTGGCAACAAAGATCACAGCGTTGTCTAAGTCAACGTCCATGCGTGACATATGGTCACGAACGTAGAACTCAGGCACACGGGAGTTTTTAGAAGCTAACCGGATTTTGTATTTGTTTTCAATGTACCTGCGTCTGGTGTACACATTGCGGATGTCTAACCCTGTGCGCTCGGTTATCTTAACCGCAGACCTATGCTCATACCAGAGACGAATAAAGTCCTCGTCCGAGACTTTTTGGTTTGATTTGACCGCCATGTGAATCCTTATTTTATGCCGCCAAGCACCGACATCTTTTTAATCATGCCCTTTGGAATACCAATTAGGTTTGCGCAATCACCATCGAACCATGTCTGCGCCACCAATACTCCCTGCTTGGTTTCGTCCATCAGGAATCCGATAGTCCAGCAAGGTTCAAAGTCGCAAATTGGGACTGCCCCAAATTGCCAAGCATCTAAGTGATAAGCATCAATCCATTCAATCAACACCAACTTAGGACTTTTCATGGGCAACCTATTTCATAAAGGTTTCTATGACTAGCGCCACCACGATACCAACGACAATCCACGTTGCCTTGTCAATCAGTCGGAAAACAGCGCCACGGCTAATACTGATTTTTTCGACTTCTGTAACACGTTCAGCTATTTCATCCTGCGCTATTTCGTACTTGTCCATACGCTTAAACAATGTAAGCATCCTTTCTTCCATTCTTGCTAGACTGACAACGGCATCGGATAGTTTGTCTAACTTCTGCTCTATGCGAACTAATCTACCGTCATCCATTCTTTGCTCCAAAAGAAAACCCAACACAGTAGGTTTATAACATTACTAAGTTATAGTTTATCAATTACCACTAAGCAGTTTGTGTTGATTGTTCAACAGGTTAGCGGTTGATTCGTTTGCTTTTACCATCTCATTGCGGAAACTTTCTACAGCCGCCCCAGTCTGTCGTTGTTGCTGACTGTTCTCAATCATCAGTACTGGCATCCAAGCGATAGCACAACCCCACTCGTCTATCTCTTTCCCGGTGTTAGGGTTGTTGCCCCGTAGCTGAGTAAACCAAGCGCACTTGGTCTGGATACAGTCTTTCTTAATAAGTGGGCAGAATGTGCCAGGTTCTATTTTCATTAGTCTTTTGTCGCCACAATAACGTCTACATAAGCAATATCTAAATCTAATGTGTGGGTGTGTGAATCTCCACTACCTTGGTCACCAGTTGTGCCAGATACGCTAAATGAGTGGAAGTGGTTAGGAGCATCAACGATTGATATTCCTGTGGTCGCAATGTTTGTTCCTTGGTTTGTCCCAGCAGCCCAAAATGTATTTGGGTTTCCGCCACCGCCGCTATAACCTAAGTTCCCTGTGTAACCAATTGAGTGGGCGTGACCAGGATCAGTAACACTGTGGGTGTGAGCCCCACCATCCCCTGTGTTGCCACTTCCACTAAACGAGTGGTTGTGTATAGGCATCTGCGCTGTAGTAAGCGTAGTGTCTCCAACGGCTTGACTAGCAAAAGATGTTAAAGATAATGTTCCACCAGACCCTGCTGTACCAGAAACGATACGCAATGCCTTATCATCGTTAGTCGTATCCTTCGTCCAACCCACTGGTGCGGTTGTTTGTTGAAACAGCATCTTAGTACCAGCGGGTAAGGCATCTACCAAACGACCTGACATTGTGATTGCGTTAGTAAAGTTCGATGTCCCAGTCACCGCAAGATTGCCACCAACGGTTAACGAATCACCAGCAGAGCCAACTTGGAAGTCCTTTAACTGCGCCATTAGCTCTCGGATAGCATTGTTCACTAGACCAGGAGCCATGCCCTCGGCTAGGTTGATGCCGTCAATATCCGTGTTATTGCCTGGGTCAGCATCGTATAACGAGATTTTAGTTTTTGACATGAATATTCCTTATCTAGTCGTTCGCTCAGTCTGGTACAAAAGGTTGTACAGTTCTGGGTTAAGCAAAGAAGGTACTTGTTGCCGAGCAACATCTAAACCTCTAGCGCCTAATCCAGTAATAAAGGCAGATTCACCAGCAACCCGTGGAGATGAGGCAAGTGCCGACATTAACGCCGCTGGTACACCGCCTACCATCCCCGCAAGACCAGTTTGCCCAATAGCTGTTGCACCCTGAATCCCTCTAGGAGCCAATGATTGCAAAGACTGACCCGCAAGTCCTGGCATCATTAAGTTGCCGCCCTGTTCCTCTAACTGTCTTCCAACCCTTGTACGCATACCAAAGTTTGTATTTACGTTGTCACGCATAAGTGACTGCAACTTACGCATGGCAGTGTCAGCAGACGCTTTGTTACCCAAAGAGAGCGACTTTTCGATTTCCCTGATTGTTTCACTAGCATCTGTGTACGCTTTCATAGTGTTAGCGTAGGTAGGCGCTTGCTTAACAATCTCAGACTTAACTGAGTTGTAAACTTGATTGACAGTGGTAAAAGCATTTTTGTTTGGCTCTAGCCCATCAAGTATTGCGCCGATGGATTGCTTAAGAGCATCCATACCCTCTGGCGTGTGATACAAAGCTGGGTCGGATTGTTTCCACTCAGCGATTATTCCCTTAGCTTGCTCTAGTGCATCAGCCGCCTGTTGATCTACAACCTTGTTTTGATAGCGAGTCCGTCCTTCTGCTTTTTTTATGGCGTTATCAATACCTGAAAACGATAGCTGTGTTTTATCGTTTGCAACATTAACCATGCCAGACTTGTACGCTTGAGACCGATCATTTCTCAGTGCGGTAAGGTTCTCTTTTGCCGCATTTAAGATGTCCATCTGGTCAGCAGTGCCAGCAATATTGCTACGGAACTGTGTTGACCTCTCACCACCCTCTCGACCAGCCTGAAATGCCTGACGGATAGGTTCTTGACCTGCGCCAGTAGTCATCCCAAGAGCAGGGGCCAACACGTTCCCTACACCCCTTGTTGCTGACGTAACACCCCTAGCGGTAATGGCTAGTGGGTCAACCATAGACCCAGCCGCCCTTAGAGATTCGCCTGCGGCTTGTACGCTCGGCAAAGTAACTCTACCGCCAGTAGCCGCTTTTGTAGCACCAGCAGCGCCACGCAAAGCCGCACCACCACCAAACAGCACACTAGCAACATCAGCTAATACGCCAGCAGGGTCTTTTGAAATAGCTTGTTTAGCGCCTTCCGCAGTACCGTAGCGGTCAACATAGAACTGACCAACCTGAGCCGCCACTTCTCTTGATTGTGGGTCAGCACCAATAGCCTGAACAACACTTTCAGGCAATACGGACTGCAAAATGCCAGCACCTAAGTCAATAATAGTTTTAGCTGTGTCAATTGGACTAGTAACAGCAGAAAACACATCGCCAGCTAAATTTGCGGCAGACGATGGAAGGTTTCTAATAGCTTGACCTGCAACATTTAAAAATTCGCTTTGTGCTTGACCGCCAGATTGTTGATCCATTTCTGTTGGTTGACCAACCGACATTGGGTCATACTGAAACTGAGGCGTTTGTACTTGCTGTGTCGTTAAAAATGAAGCAACTTCGTTAAGGCTATATCCTTCATTTAATGCTTCAGCAAAGCGAGGATCGGACTGTTTCATGTAGCCCGTGATTTCCTCATCGCTGTAGCCTTCTTCTCGTGCTGTTTTGATCTTATCCAATAAGGTTGCCATATTATTTCCCCAAGATTTCAGATAAAGGTCTGCGTGGCTTTCCAGTCTTGGCTGAAGATTTTTTTTCTGGCTTAACATAATCTCTTAAAGTTAAATCAGGTACATCGCCATAGGTTCGCTTGTATGAGTTCTTAATGCGACCCTCAGACTGTTCCATTTCTTTTATTAGCGCCAACAGTGCCTTTTCCATTGCCTCTGGGGATTGAGCCTGCTCTAAGTTTTGAAACAAGTTTTCAAATCTACCGCCTTCTGCGTTAGAAACGTTACCAACACCGCCACCAGTAGGGTTGGCGTTACGCATATTCTGCAACCCAGTAACAAACGATTGGTTTTTTAGCGTATCAACCAATGCTTTAACATCTGCGGCTCCAGTGCCAGGAATAGAAGAAAGGGATGCGCCACCAAAACCAAATGCCGACTGCATGGCTGGGTGGTTATAAACCTGCGCTGCGCTGTTACGCATCTGCCTAATGTTATCAAGCGTGTATTCCATCGCTCCAGTTTGCGCTGGTCTGTCTAACTCTAGCTTTTCCTTGTTAGCCGCACTAATGCCTTGGCTTTGGATAAGAGGCACTTCCTTCTCACCTAAAGGCTTAGACAACTGTTCTGCGCCCATGCCAAAAAACTTTGGTGTAGCTGTTAGTTGCTCTCGGACGCTCGGCTGTGATGGTAGACCACCCTGCTGTGGCTGATTAACTGTTGGTGTGATAAAACTACCTTTACCTTGCGGGACTTGTGTTTTAACGCCGCCAGGCATATTGAACCCTGCCTGTTCTGCGGCAATGCTCAATTCTGCCGCTTTAGCTGCGTCTGGTGCATCCTTATACCGCAAAACATCTTGCTGTGCCTCGGGAGACAACTTTACAAAGTCTTTAGTGCCATACTTCATTTGCATATAAGCGTCTGTACTGGCATCTATTACCGTACCCTGCTCTTTTGGTAGTGAGGCCACCAACCGAGCCTTACCGTCTGGCCCCTCTACAAACCGTCCCTGACCAGGACTCAGCGTAAAAGTTGCTGGTTTGTTGGGAGCAGCAACTGGTTTCGCTCCAGCCTTAATTGAACTAACGGCTTCAGACGCTAAATCTGGGAAACGAGTAATAATTGTTTGTAGGGCTTGATAGTTAATCTGCCCATTCGGTGAATAAACTCCAGCCAATGATTTATTAAATTCATCTTGACGGGCTTTTTGAGATTCAGCATCCCTCATCTCCATGCCCTGCAAACCTTGGCGCTCTGCCTCGCTCATAGCATCTTGGTAGCCAGATAGACCACTAAGACCAGCCGCACCTAGAGCCTGACCTGCTGACGTAGGCGTGAGTGATGGCCCACTAGCCATAAGGCCAGCCAAACCAGCCTGTAGCAGTCCCATGTTTTGTGCGCTTTGCTGAGTCTTTTTAAACTCATCCTCGCCCAATAGACTTTGTAAGTAAGTGGCCATAATTACCTCGACAGTAAGGACAAACGACGACGCTGTGGTCTTTCTCGCTCATCTAATAAAGACATAACTGGGCCAGCCACCTGTGGTGCTTGCCCTCGTTTGATATTTGGCGCTGACATCTGCGGCTGTGGTTGTTGACCGCCCATTAATTTCCCACCCATCTTCGAAAGCTGACCCATCTTAGATGCGTCCATACCACCAGTTAAAGCAGACATTGTTGTGCTTGGTTCTCGCACCAGATGTTGCACCCCAGCCATAAATGGGTTGGCGCTGTATTCCAAACCACTGAGAGCAGCTTGCTCTAACACATCACCCATGACACCCGATGCGCCCCCTTCTACCAAAGAAGCGCCCACGGTTGATGGCAAACCAAACGCCCCAGCTTGTGCCGCAGTATTAGCACCAGCGGATGCCGCAGAACCAACCCCACCTAGTCCTCCACCTATCCCACCAGTAACGCCGCCCATAATAGCGCCTTGTAGGGGATTGCCGCCCATAGCCGCAGATGTTCCTGCCCCTAGTGCCGCACCAATTAAGATCGGTTCAATTCCAGACATATCCGTTCCTTATGACAAAAGACCGCCGGCCAAAGCACCGCCAGCCGCACCTAAGAATGGGTTGACACCACCCTCGTTAGCCAAACCGTAACCAGCCAAGCCTCCACTAACTGCGGAGCCCACTGGGTTTCGGTAGATAGGCTGAGATGTTTGCATACCCATCGGTGCGCCATAAGCGGATGACAGGAAAGACTGTAGAGACGAGTAAGGCGCTGATTGCTCAAAGTTGAAGCGGTTCATTGCATCACCCAATGCCATTTCCTGATAGCCCTCTTGCATCTGTCCAAGGTCGATAAGACGCTGGATGTCTGCGTAGTCCTGCGCTGCCATATCCGGTGACATAGCCGCCGCTTGCAACTGACGTTGCATATCGCTTGCCGCCGTCTGTCCAACACCGCTTGCCGCTTGTAACTGTGTCTGCAACGCTTGGTTAGACAACCCACCAAGGTTTTGGATAGCCGCTTCTTGCAAGCCACGTTCTTGACCGTAGTTCTGGTAAGCCAATTGACCTGCCGTGTCTGCCAAAGACTGAGCAAACTGGTTAGATGCTCGGTCTTGCAGTTGACCCATAGCGCCTGAGCCGTAGCGACCAGCCTGTGATGCGCCACTTGTAACACTTTGGATACCCTGTTGGAACTGGTCTTGTGCCGCCCTAGCCGCTGGTTGGAATGCGCCTTGGAAGAACGGATTGCCTCCCAAAAAAGCACCGCCAGCCGTTTGTGCTGTCATACCCATCGCAGGGTTAGTAGCCGCCCGACCATAGATGTCGCCAAATGCGCCCAATGCTGGGTTCATGGCAGTTTGCATTGCCCCAACAGTCTGCTGTGCGCCTTGCACCAATGGGCTACCAGCTAATGCCCGTTGTTGAGCCGCTTGCATACCCTGTTGAGTCATCTCCGATGGGCCAACGTAGGTTTGCCCAGGGTAGAACTGCACAGGGCCACCCTCGTACAGTCGCTGAGATTCTTGTAGACCGTACTCAACAAACGGTTTCATTGTTGGGTCTAGTTCAGTCTTTACGGTTTGAGTGCCGCCACTTCCGCCACCAGCCATTTATAGCTCCTTCGCCCAACTACGGGGCTTAAATCCCAATTCTTTAGCTATCCTGCTCCATGCAGGTCGCCATGAGTCAAATGTAATACGTTTGCATTGTGTGCGAGCAATATCCTCTAAGTCAGAGAACCATTGCTTAAGGTTTCCACCGAGATCGCCATACGCACACCAGACATGGAAATCCTCACCATTGATGTAACCAACCACAAACCCGATAATTATGTCGTTCTCACTAGCCATCCAGATGTTGCACTTATTCGCCATGACAGAGGCATATACATCCTCTGGTATCCAATCCTCTGGCGACTTGGCTAATATCTTGTTTAAGCCTTGCTTTAGGTACGGCCATGACCGTCTAAGTTCATGGGGTTGCACCAAGATATACATTAGCCCACCACCACATAAGCGTAGCTCTTATCAGCCACCAAGTTAGCAAAGTGAGAGATGGTAGCCTGACCGTAGGTCTGATATGTTGCATAAACATCTGAATATGCGTGTGGACTGATGTATTCAATTTTAGCTTTTGCCGCTGGGATTGACGGTCTCGGTATTAAAGCGTCCGCAGGGAAGTTCTCTAGGGTTACGTCTACGCTAGATACAGAGCCAGCAACCTCCACATAATCGTTTGCCTCTAGCTCAACATAGGCTGAAGCAATGCCGACAACGTGGCTAGGTTCTGTCGCTGACTTTCTTGCAGGCATAAAGAAACGTCTAGCACTGTTAATAATATCAATACCGTTTACCCGAAACCAAATGTCTGCGTACTGGGCATCATTATTGATATTTTGTAACTGAAGTGAAATTTCAACAAAGTACTTGCCAGCGTTCAGCACGTTAATCCTGCTTGTATCGCTAACAAATGTACCGCTACTTGTCACCGTTAGGTTCCACGCCACGACAGCAGTCGATCCTGCGCTAGGCGACAATTGATCGTTAGTGTTAGCAAATTCACCGTATGGAGACGTATCCTCAAAAGAGGATGCCGACTTTGGTAATAGAATAATCTTGCTGTCTGGGCTAATACGCTCGTCAAACAATGTCGTGCTTGTTGCGTTTCCGGTGGCTAATGTAATAGTGCCAGTACTGTTGATCTTGCCGTTTAAAACGCCGTTAACTACCTCAGAGACCTCTCGTAGAGTCCCTCCTTGTGGCGGTAGACGACGAAACATTAACGTCCACCCACGGGCTGTAATTCAAGATCAATAGCCATAACGGTTGTCCAGTTTCCTGTAGGTTTTACCCTAACTCTATGATAACGCCCAACCGACCTAAGCGAAACCCTATTCTCATCTGTAGCAGACACATCTGAGCCAAAAACCACATCTTCGTCTAACCGAAATCGAGAGGCTACCGCTATGTCAGCAGAGCCACCATCAATCTGTGGCCATGCTGTTTTGGCAATAGACTGCATACCTTCCTCAATATCGCCACTAATTAACTCTGGCTCCATCGGTGGGCCACCGAAAAGTATAATTCCACCCCCTCTAACGCCAGCGAACAAGGGTTTGCCACCCGCCCATAGGCGTGAGTCTAAAGACGCTGGTACGCCCTCTAAGCTAGTGTAGATGTCAAGTTGCTCTAGCGTTGTACCTACGGTTGCCGCACTAGAAATAAAGTTCACCGTTGTGATGGCATAAGACCACCGACTTGTCTGCCAGTTGTATGCAATGATGCTACGCCCACCGCTAGTGTTTGGGTAGCACCAAGCAACGATGTTGCGCTCTGGGTCGACAGCCGCTGACATCCTGTCAATATTGCCCTCATCCACATCATCGAAAAACCATCGGTTTACTTTCTCTGCACCTATCGGTGTTACGTTTTGGCCATCACAGACATAAAAACCATCGTCCGACAAGAAGAATGTAAGGCTACCTTTCTGGACAATACTGTTTGCCTCGTAGCATCCTAACGTTCTTGAAATAGCGTCGAACTGGAAGAACAATGGACTGCCAATGTAAGACATCCGATAGATGGCTTTCTCTAGCAAAATTAACCCAGACTCGCCACCAGTCACGCCTTGGATGTTGCCACCGTCGGCAATGTCTTGGAAGTCAGACTGAGATGTTGGCCCAGAAGTCCAGTTGGTCTCGTCGTTAATGTCTGACCAATACACCCTGTTTGGTTCTGAACTTTCATTGGCAGCGACCACAAAGTCCCTTACCACCGTCACAAATCTAGCCGAGGGTGCGGCAACGGCTAAGTCATCCCATGTCGTAGATGTACCGATAGTCCAAGCCTGCAGGGTGTTGTTGCCATTAGCACCGATAATTACCTTGCCGAATTGGACAAACTTCCAAGCAATGGCGCTAGCATACCCACCGACCTTAGACACATCGTCTAACCCCAAATCATTCGGGTCAAACTTAAATATCTTAGTGGCGCTGGGCGCAAACAACTGCACCGTATCACCAAACTTACCCGCAACAACGGTTAGCAGGTTCTCTGCCGCATTGTTAGAAAACACCTCAGCAGAGGGGAAAGCACCGTATCCGTTCATAACAGGGACAACATTCTTTGCCTTCGTTACCGCACCCGTAAGACCAGGTTGATCGGGCAACCACTCGCCTAGCACTAACCTTTTCGTAGCCATATATTTGTCCCTTGGGGAACTAATGTCCAGTTTTCGCCAACAATCTCTGCATCTATAACAAAGGTTGCGTTGCCGTTCATATTAGATTCCGTTGTAAATGTGACCTGAGTGTCAGCATCAACAAAGGCAAGTCCACTCATATCAGATGCGCCGACGAATATGCCGACAACATCCAGAGAAACTGTAGCGTCACCATCAACAGCCGCAGAAACTAACCGTAAGCGTATAGCATCTAAATCTACCGTGGCAGTTGCCGTGACAGAAGCAGAATCAAAAGCAATGCGGTTTGCATCTAAGTTAACGATAGCAACACTGCTTACACTTGCCTCTGCCATTGCTGTACGGAGAAAATCAGCACTAACGGAAGCATTGGCATTAGCAGATAGATCAACAAATACGATTAAAGTAGCAAGAACCTGTACGGAGCCAATAACATTAATGCTAGATGCCGATAAAAACCTAGCGACAGCATTTGCGTTAACAATTGCTTGTCCCGTTGCACTACCAGCTACTGAATCAATTGCTGGAAATGTCGATATTGGGCGAGTAGATAATGGGTTAGCTCCTAGCATGGCTTAACCCCAAACTCGCATTGGATAGGGTTGTGGGTCAATACTAAATGGCTCTAGTGGCTCTGCGTTTTCACCTGCGATTGCTCTCACGTTTACAAACCAACCCTCGTAAGGCACAGGCTCTGGTGGGTTCTCAGGGTCAACGATTTCCTGCGGCTCGTAGATTGTGCCGATGGTGTCAATGTTTGCAAAAAGAGGCTTCGACAAGTCAGGCACAAGGATAATAACTTCCCC
>Ga0208303_1000930_pt1 | contig 11912 bp, 5 predicted proteins | sample CB_VirMetaG_2_FD_184537 | JGI IMG/M metagenome (GOLD analysis project Ga0208303, IMG submission 184537) | Freshwater to marine saline gradient viral communities from Chesapeake Bay - CB_1504_2 Viral MetaG (SPAdes) (version 4) | ecosystem: Environmental > Aquatic > Marine > Coastal | place: USA... | reverse complement strand
AGCTAATATAGAGTGGAATTACACTGTAGGTAGCTTGGGTCAATACTTATATAACTCTGGTGCTTCTATAGATTTTGAATTACACCCATCAGAGCAGGTTGAAGTAATATTGGGTATACTTGTCTACGCTGGCGTGATAATAAAAGATCCAACCGTAATACAAGTTGCTTCACAAAAAATACAACAAGAAAACATAAACGAAAAATCATAATAAAGAATGGGCCTTATAACAGAAACTAATCAACAGTACTACGAAGGAACTCAGTTTTTTATTGCCTCAACTACAGCGCCTAATCAAGAGTTTACAACTAGCTTTAACACGAATCTAGTTTTTTATAAGTATGATCCAAATGACACTGACTACGCTTTAAATAATTTCAAACTATATACTAGCGCGGATGGTATGCCAGGTAGCTTTGTTGAATATACTTCAGCGTATACTGTAGATGAAAATAAGATAACAATTACTGCATCGATAGCAGCTGGTAGTTACATAGTTGTTCAATTGAAAAAGAATACAGGAGGTAATTACGGGAATAACGATGCTTACGGAAACACTGTGGAGGATAATTATGATAGCTATTCTCACGTTAAACTGTCAGAAGTTATAAATAACTTTCAGGTGGCGTATGTTGGTACAGGTAAGCTAATACCAAGCGCTAAGAGAACAGACATTATATTTCACGCTAAAAGAGGCTTGCAAGAGCTAAGTTATGATACTCTTAGAACAGTTAAATCACAAGAGCTAACTATACCTAATAGTCTTAGCGTTATAATACCTCAAGACTACGTTAATTACACTAAAATATCCTGGATAGATAGCTTAGGTATTAAAAGACCTATATACCCAGCTAATAACTTAACTATAAGCCCAAAAAGCACACCAATACAAGATGAAAACGGTGAACCAATACAAGATAATTTTTCTAACAATATAGAGGGTAGCTCTATAACCGAAGAGAGATGGGACAACTCCAAACTAAACTTGATAAACACAAGTATAGACATGGAGTATTGGCCTTACTACGCCGGAATGATTGATGGTGGTGTTAGAAGAGGTCAATTATATGGTTTAGATCCTCAGTACGCACAGGTTAATGGTTGGTTTGATATAAATCCTAGAGAAAATAAAATATCTTTTTCAAGCGACTTGGTTAACAAGCTTATAGTTTTAGAATACATATCAGACGGTTTAGCTTATGATATGGATACTAAGATACCTAAGTTAGCCGAAGAAGCTCTGTATGCTCACATAAGCCATGCTATAATTGCTTCTAGAGTAAATCAACCTGAATACGTTGTCAGAAGATTAAAGCAAGAGAGAAGTGCTAAAATAAGAAACGCCAAGATAAGATTATCTAACATAAAACTAGAAGAGATAACTCAAGTAATGAGAGGTAAATCTAAATGGATTAAACATTAGAATTTAATGGCTGAAATTAAAAATACCTTTTTAAAAGGTAAAATGAATCAAGACCTTGACGCTAGATTAATTCCTAGTGGTGAATATAGAGAAGCTATAAATTTATCTATAAGTAGATCTGAAGGTAGCACCGTAGGTGAATTTGAAAACATATTAGGTAATACTGTTATATCTAATTTAGAAGATACTAGTGTGGATGTCAGTGACGTTATAGTCATAGGTTATTTTGTTGATGAAAGTAATAACGATGTTTACTGCATGGCAACTAATAGTGTTGATTCTAATTATATTTTAAAAATAAACTTGAGTGCTAATACTACACCTGTGATATTAGTTCAAGGTGAGTTTTTAAACTTCAACTACAACTACAGAATAACAGGTATAAATGTTATTGAGGATTTTTTATTTTGGACAGATAACTATAACCAACCTAGGAAAATAAACATAACTAAACCATCAGGCTACTACACAACTGAAGATCAAATATCAGTTGCTAAGTACGCTCCGTTTAAACCTATACTTGCTTTAGAAAAAAACACAACTACAATTACCGGCGCTAGCTTAGGATCGAGTACAATAGTTCCAGCTAGTTTCACTGACATTAAAGTGGGTGATATAATAACAAACAACGACAAGATAGGTTCTCAAAACATAACAGAGTTAGTTACTGTTATATCTATCAATGGTACCACAGACTTAACACTATCTAAGTTAGTTACAGTACCAGATGGCACTTTAATGGATTTTAGTAGACCATCTATGACTAACCAGTCTAGTAAATACATGTCTAACCATTTAAGTGGGAGTGTGACTATAAATGGATCTATAATAGAGATAGGTCCATCTGATTTTCTATTTAATGGTAAAAACGGTGTGCCTAAAATAGGTGATTTAGTTTCTTGTGTAAATGATCCAGCTAAAATATTAGCAAACACTAGAGTTGCTTCTGTTGAAGTTGTTGAGTCTAGTTTTCCACCAGAGCAACAAGTAAATATAACGGTAGATAAAGCCAACACACTAGTCAGTAATGATGTTATATCAATAAGCGACAACCCAGATTACGACCCAAACTGGAAAGGTGATTCTGATTGGTTAGAGGATAAATTTGTTAGGTTTAGCTATAGGTTTAAGTTTGAAGATAACGAGTATTCTTTAATTGCACCATGGAGTCAAGCTATGTTCATACCGAAACAATACGGTGAGTTCGGTGGTGGTCTTCAGTCTTCAACGCTTGACATGGACAACGCTTACAAATCAACTATACTTGCCTGGTTCGAAAACAATATAGACAATGTACTATTAAGGATACCAATGCCTTATGATTCTATTCAAAACACCATAGATAATCTACATGTAAGTGAAATAGACATAATATATAAGGAATCAGATGCTTTAGCCGCTAAAGTTTTAGAGACTATAGAGCTTACAAATCAAACACTAACTTCAATAAACTATAATGATGTTGTACACGGTGACAACTTAGATTATTATTTAGATTACGATTATAGCTCTACAAAACCTTATAAAACACTACCTAATAATCAAATACTAAGAGTATCTGATAAAGTTCCAGTAAAAGCTTTAGCTCAAGAAATAATAGGTAATAGAGTTGTTTATGGAAACTACTTAGATAGACATACTGCTCCAGATAGATTACCTTTTAGCGCTTCCGCTCAGAATAAATCCACAAAATACGACAACTACACTCAATATCCTAAACACACTTTAAAGCAAAACAGAACTTACCAAGTTGGCTTCGTGTTGTCAGACAGATATGGTAGACAATCTGACGTTATATTATCTTCTTACGATAGTGAACCTGGAACTGCTGGATCAACTGTTTTCCACCCATACAACTCGTTAGAAGAGCAGAGAACTAATCCTGTTATAGATTGGCTAGGTGATGCCTTGACGGTTCAATTAGATCAAGCTATAGCCACAGCTGATGAACCTGGTGAACCTGGAATATACAATGGTGATGTTAATGACCCTAATTATAACCCGCTGGGTTGGTATTCTTATAAAATAGTTGTAAAGCAACAAGAGCAAGAGTACTACAATGTATACCTACCTGGCTTTGTTAATGGTTATCCTGTTGTAGGTATTAATGAAAGAAACCAAAGTTTCTTTTGCACGTTGATAGGTGACAATATAAATAAAATACCTAGAGACTTAAACGAAGTTGGTCCAAATGATAGAGATTATAGCAGTAGCGAGGTATTAAGTATAAGAGTAAACAACCCGTTAATAGATAATAAAACTTTAATAGCTTATCCAAAAGATAAACCTTGGAACCAACAGTATTACCCTGGAAACTTATCTCAAGACGTTGTTGAAATATCCTCTACAAGAGACATGGAGATAGCTGCAATACCTTTTGAACCTAATGTAGCACAAGGAGATTACGGACAAACTGGTACGTTTCCTACAACACCTCCAACCGTGCAACTAATTGGTTCGATACCTTGGGGTGAAACTGGACCAGATCCTTCACTTTACAACACAGACGCAAATCCTTTGGTTATGAGAGGTAGTTCTGCTGAAAATGGTGAAAACACGATTGGTGCCTACGTCACAGATAAATCAGTAAACACCTCTCCAATTCCACAGGATGTTCTTTCTATGGTGCCTTTTTTATCCATAGCTGAAACTAAACCAGTGTATTCTTTACTCGATATATATTGGGAAACTTCTTTATCTGGAGAACTATCTATATTAAACAGTTTAGTTGATTCGCAGTATGGTGGATTAACTGGTTCAAATTTCTTAGGTGGAAACTTTCTTGAAAGTGATTCTGTTTCAACTCAAGTAGGTAATGATTTCAATTTTACTGATGGAGCTGGTAATGTTATTAGCTCAGGTGTTACTATATCATCTTTATCAATAGTTGACTCAAATGGCAATCAAGCTAATTCTGCATTTACTGTAGTAGCTAACGGCGGTGGAACTGCTTTTCAAGTAAAAACAAATCAAGAGTTTTTCTATAGTGACGATCAAATAAATAACCCTAGATCTTACACGATAACGGTGAATACTTCTTATAGCGGTTTTAACGACTCTATAACAATAGCTAATGTTAATTTATCAAATGTAGCACCAAGCTTTACTGTGTCAGGCACCGATAACACTCCGCTATCATGCCCAACTACTATAAGTGGACTAGATACAAGAAGCGTTGTGGTTAGTGAGTTATACGCTGTAAATGGAACAACTATAAGCTCTGAAGAAAGAGATGAGTTAGTATTTTCTTTAGACCCTAGTCAAGCAAACTTTTCAACCATACAGAGTCAATTTAGAATAGTTGGCAATCAACTAGAGGTTAATAAACCAAACGGTTACACTTTAGTTGATAATCAACAATATGACGTGTCTGTGAGAGTAACAGATGTTAACGGTAATGGATTATTTAGCAACTGCACGTTTAGTTTTCTAGTTGGAGCCGCGGCTGTACCAGAGGCCATAGCCAATGGTTGGCAGAATAGCTCTAACATATATGCTTATTGCGGGGATAATTTAGAGGTTCAGTTTTTAAATTCATCTACTATAGAGTTTAGAAGCTCTCTATCTGTTGACGGTATAACTTATCCATCGCCTCAAACAGGTCAAGTTTACAATGTTTTAGCTGAAGCCTCTTCTGGATCAACAGGAGCTCTATCTCAAGGCGCTATGACGATAACAGGAACATTAACCTCTACAATAAGCGACGCTATCGTAGATGTAACTATACAAAAAAGAAGTGGTCTTGTTTGGGTTCAAGCTGTAGATTCAAATGGTGTTACTATAAACAATATAAGCCTAGTTTCTAACAGTGTTGATAGTTTTAGTAAAACTTTTGATTCACCTGGAGAGTATAGGTTAATATCCAACATAATTGGTGATAACGCAGGTGTTGGAGTTTGTACTGGTACAGCGGCTGAATTAACTATAGACTTTGGAGATGCTAACCCGTAAAAACACTAAAAAACAAGTAATTTATATATTATGCCAGTAACATTAGAAGTAGGATACTTTAACTCGTACTACGCGAAGAGGATAGCTGATCAACCCGTGGGTGATGGAACTACTGGTACTTGGAATTCTCCACCTACTGAAACTCTACAAGAGGATTGGTATATAGAAGAGTCTAGAATAAGAGGAGGTTATAATAACACATCGACAGATTTAGGAGTTAAAGCCTACATAGTAGAAGACAACGATGATCAGCAAAGACTGAGTAACTCTATGATATACTCAGGTGTATTAAACTCTAGAACTGGTGTAAACCAAACTAACCAATTCTCAGTAGCTGAGGACATTACTAAAAGTGTTGATCCTATAAATGGTAGCATACAAAAACTTTACGCGGAGAACACTAACTTAATTATATTTCAAGAAAGAAAAGTAAGTAGAGCATTGATAGATAAAGACGCTATATACTCTGCTGAAGGAGCACCTGTTCAAACTGTTTCAAATGTTGTTATAGGTCAAGTTCAGGCTTACGCTGGTGAATTTGGTATATCCAGGAATCCAGAGTCGTTTGCTGTTTACGGTTATCAAAAGTATTTCACAGATAAGGACAGGAATGCTGTTTTAAGGCTGTCTATGGACGGTATAACAGAAATATCAGCTTATGGTATGTCTGACTTTTTTAGAGACAAATTATCAGATGCTACGTCAGATAGTATTATACTTGGCTCGTACGACGTTCATAACAAAAACTACGTATTATCTATACAACAATACCCTGTTCTTGAGTCAAGTCCTTATGTCACTCTGTCTTTTGACGAAGCGGTGAAAGGCTGGACAAGTTTTTACACTTACAGCCCAGACGTAGGATTTAGCTCTCAAGGAGAATATTTTACAACAAAAGGTTTTAAAGTTTACAAGCATTATTCAGATACTGATAACAGAAATAGGTTTTACGGAGTAGACAACAAATCAATAATAAAGTTTGTCATTAACCCAGATCCAACAATAGTTAAAACTATGTTGACTATAAATTACGAGGGAACTAATGGCTGGGAAGTAACATCACTTAATTCAGATGATACTGGTTTTGATTTATCTGGTAGCACTTGGAATACACATGTGGATACTATAGTTGGTGGCACAGGTGTTAATGACTATAGAAAAATATATAGTTATGACGAAGGAGCTTATTCAGACAACAATATACAGTATAGAGCTGGATTTGATAGAAAGCAAAATAGATATGTAGCGGTTATACCTAATAATACTCAAACACCTATAGCTGGTGAAGTTTTGTTTGGTAAATCAATGACTGGTATAAGGGCTTACTACGCTAATGTCACTATGCAAACAGACGATACAACTGATCCACGTGGACTAAAAGAATTATTCGCGGTGGGATCAACTTACAATATATAAATTAAAAAAATAAAACTATGGGCCCATTAGTAGCTAGTGCTTTAATATCTGGAGGTGTTCAGCTTTTAGGTGGTTTATTCGGAGCTGGAGCAGCGAAGAAAAAAGAAAGAGCAGCTAGAAGACAGCAAAGATCTTTACAAAGAAAATTAACAGCTTTAGAGAATAGTAGACAAGCTATAATAAACCCGTATTCAGGTGTTGAAAACCTAAGTGGTTTAGCAACTGATTTAAGTAGTCAACTAACTAATGAGTTTGCGAATCTAAGTGTAGCTACTCAAGCTGCTGAGATGCAAGTCGAACAAGCTGATATATCACTAGCTAACACATTAGACACTATTAGAGCTACTGGTGCTGGTGCTGGTGGAGCAACTGCTCTAGCTCAAGCCGCTTTACAAAGTAAAAAAGGAGTTTCAGCTAGCATAGAGCAACAAGAAGTTCAAAATGAAAAACTTAGAGCTCAAGGCGCACAGCAACTTCAGTTGCAAAAAATGCAAGAGCAACAAAGGATACAAGGCATACAATTAAGTGAAGGAGCTAGGGTTCAACAAGCTGAGGCTGCTGGTAAACAATTTATGTTTGGAGCTCAAGAGCAAAGAGAGATGCAGCAACTGGATAGAGTTTCAGCTCAACTTGGTAATGCGCAAGCTGCTAGAGCACAAGCGTCTGCTGATGCAACAGGTGCTTTAACAGGTATGATTGGAGGTTTAGCTTCAACCGCTGGTAGTTATATGTCCGCTCAAGCAACTACAAACACGGCTAATCCTTACGAGCAAAATCCTGGAGATGGACTGTTCTCAGATTTTGGTTCAAGTAACTTTGAAGGTCCAACGCTAACAAGTTATAGTGGTGGTTTAAATTATACACCATCTACAAACAATGGTTTAAACTACCCAGATTAAAAAATTATGAGTTATACAAATCCAAAACAATATATCGACACTCAATCAGGTCAGTACATAAGAGAAATGCAGCAGTCTGTTGCTAGGTCTTTTGGTCAATATGCTTCTAAAGTTGCAGAAGAGTATAAAAAAAGAGATCTAGAGAATAAAAAAATAAAAAAAGCTGCTAATCTTAGAACTGATGCTGCTAGAAACGCTATATATCAAGCTAAGTCAAAAAACTCTTCAATAGATTTTGAGTCTTTAAACTCTGAGTTGGATAAGATGAATCAAATACTTAAATATGATCCAGCTACATTAACGCCAAAGCAAAGAAGTTTCTTGACCGGAATGGAAAACATGGGTTCAACTATAAGAAATGTTCTAGAGAACACATCAGCATATCAGCAAGAGTTTTTAGAGGCTGAAGAAAAAAACCAATTAGGTGGTAGAGGTGGTATAGATAGATACACTAACCCAAGACAATATGAAGCTCTTAGAATTCTATATGGTTTAGACCCAGGTAGTAAGAAAGCTAGTTTCACAACCAACGAAAAGGGTGAAACTGTTTTTTCTGTAAAAATATATAATGAAAATGGTGACGAAATAAGTGAAGTTATAAATGATAGCATGTCTACTGTTATGAGACCTAACATAGTTCCTGATCCTTCTAAAGAAGAGGCTGAGGGTATAACTGGCGCTATAAACTCTCTACAATTAAATAAAGCATCTTCTCCTGCTTTGAAAGGAGGTAAGAGTGTATTGCTACCTGATGGTGGTATGGGTATAAAATATAATGATGAGGTGATTAAAAAATCTGTAATACCAGTTGCTAATAATATAATAAATGGTATGGAGATAGGAGATGCTATCACTTTCTATAATAACACTTTAAATACTGAAGGTGATAAAGGGTTGTTTGAAAACTCAACAATGCCTGACGACAAAATTAGAGCAGAAATATCAAAAAAGTATTCTGAGTATTTAGTTAAAGATGCTAGAGTTCAATCAGTATTAGGCGGTTCTTTTGTTTATAAACCTAAAACAAAAACAGGAACAGGAGCTACTACTGAAGATTTCTCAAATATAATAGAAAATTGGGATAAAGCAATTTCTGATAAAGATTTTGAATTATTTAGAGGTCAACCAATAAACGTAGACGGTTCTAATAAAACTATAGAGAAAGTATCATTGAAAGAAAATGGAAATATAGAAGTTGAATACGGTGGAATTGATGGCGATGCAAGGATTTTCAATAAAATGAATTTCTTTAGATCTATAGCTAATTCTATGACAGGCGACGAGAAGAAAACCATAAACCAAGAAATAAATAGAATTGTTTCAAAAAGTGTTTCAAAAAGTAAAGATTCTAGCAATGGTAAAACTAAAGACTCAAACGTAGATGTAGCCGGCCCTGATACACAAGGTGATTTTACACAAAACGATGACGGAACTTTTAGTTTTAATTAAATAATTTTAAGTAATGATAGAATACATATTAGGGGGTAAAACTATAAAAGTACCTGAGGATAAAGTTGATGATTTTTTAAGTAAATACCCAGAAGCAAAAATAAAAGAAGCTATCGGTTTTGATTTATTAGATCCAAATTTTCAAGAGGACACTGTAGAGAGTGCGGATGCCGTGTCGGAAGAAACACCAGCACAAGAAGATACGGTTTCAGTGTCGGAAGATACTTCTTTGGATTTACCATCAGGTGAAACATTTAAAATAGATGGAGAAGTAGTTACTAAAGAAGAATTTGACGACTACACTAAAAAACAAGAAGAAAACGATTGGGATTTCTGGAAACAAACATCTACAGAGATAAAAGCTAACACTGTTGATGCTTTAGGTAAATTAGCTCGAATACCAACGTTTTTAAACGAAGTGAAATCTTCTATTAATAGACAGTTTTTAAGTGATGACGAGAGGGCTAGGTACGACGCGTTGGACCCAATAGTTAAACAAGCTATAGGAAATATTAGCCCTGGTATTGGTTTAACTGACTTAGCTAACTCTGGGTTAAAAAATTACGAAAACTCGGTAAAAAAAGCTGATAAAATAAGAGAAGATTTAGTTGAGTTCGATAACACAATAGGTGAAGAGTATGCTAAGGGTAATTTTGTAGAAGCCACGGTTAGAACAGCATCTGCTGCTTTAGGCTCTATACCTTCTGTTATTCAATCTATGATACCCTACGTCGGTATAGCCTCTATAGTTGCCGGCGAAGCAGCTGGCGCATCTGGCGAAGTTCAAAAAGATGGCGAAGACTTGAGCTTAAAATCAATAGGGTATTCCACTATAATAGGTGCGTCCGAAGGTTTACTAGAAGTTGTGACTAAAAAAATAGGCTCTAATATGTTTAAAAGCCTACTAAATAAACCTAAACAAGAAGTTGTAAAGTCAATAAAACAAATAGCTTTAGGTATAGCTAAGGATTATGGTTCAGAGGGTTTATCTGAAAGCGCTACTTTAACCATAAATAAAGCTGCTGATGCTCTTATTCTAAAAAAAGAAAATTCTTTTAATGGATACGTTTCTGAGCTCGTAGACACTTTCTTAATAGGTGGAGCTATGGGTGGAGGTATGACGTCTGTTGGATCCGGTGCTAGTATTTTAAGAAACACTGTTCAAGCTAAGAGTGTTAAAAAAGAACTAAACAAAACATATTACAAAAACCTACTTGATGCTTACTCTTTTCCAAATGTACCTGATGGTTTAGTTGATTTAAGCTTAAATGATAACACTGAAAAGTTTTTAAACAATGAATTAAAAAACAGCGTATTAAAGGGAGATATTACACTAGAAGAATCAGCATACATAAGATCTAATTTTGACAAAACAAGACAAGCTTCTTTAATGTTATCAAGAAGCCCTATATCTAAGAAAAATTATTCAAAAGCTGCTGAGCTACTTGTTGAGAAAAAAACTATTGCTGATAGAGTAAAAACAATAAACGACCCTAGTTTAACTTCTTACGAGTCTAAAAGAATAGACGACATAAATACTGAAGTGTCTGAAATTGCTACCAAAGATATGTTGACTAAAACAACTAAGTCTGTTGAGGGAATAGTAGAAGGTTTAGAAGGCATATCTATTAAAAATCTACCAAACCAAGAAGCTGTTGATAAGTTTAAAAAAGAAAACAATATACCTATTTCTGAGACTAAAGATGCTATCGAGCAAGGTTTTATATATCAAAACCCTACGACAGGGGAACAGACCATAGTTATAAACGAGGACGCTTCTAAGAAAACTTATGCTGTGAATGTTGCGGCTCATGAGTTTTTACATGGTTTAATATACCAAACAGTAAAGAACTCGCCAGAGTCGGCTATATCTTTAGGTGAATCATTAAATGAGTATATAAACAAAATAGACAAAGATCAAGTAAAAGATAGTGCTTTTAAGAAAAGACTAGAAAGTTACAAAAAAATGGACGAAGCCACTCAGTCTGAAGAGGTTTTAACACTTTTTTCTGATGCTTTAGCAACTGGCGATATAAGTTTTAATGAAAATGTTTTTACCAAGATAGGCGATGTTATACGTAGAACAATGCAAAAGCTTGGGGTTAACATAAAGTTTAACAGTGGTAAAGATGTATATAAATTTATTAAAGATTACAATAAAAGTATTGAAAAAGGTAAATTAACAAAATCACAAGCCAAGTTAGCGAAAGGAAAAGCTAAAGGCTTTTTAGTTTCTGATGAAGTATCTAAAGCTGAAACAACTTCAAAAAAATCATTAGCATCTCTTCAAGAACAACTTGACAATCTAGATGAGTTTGACTTTGACTTTGATGTGTTTGCTTTTGAAGCAGCTAAAACTAATTTAAAAAAGAAAATAGAGTTAGCTAAGAAAAAAGAAGCTGAACCAAAAAAAGAAACTAAAGATAAACCTAAAAAGAAAGTCAATGAGAAGCTTATAGGTGATCAGTTTAAAGAAATGGTGCCTGAAAAGACGACTAATGCTGAATACAAAAGCAAGATTGCACCTAAAGTTATACGCAAGATAGAAGACGATAGAATGTTATTTCCACTAGTTAAAAAGATAGCTGCTGGTTACAATATAGTTGCTGATAATGTTTATGGTAAAAGTTGGGACGATTTTTACGATGCTGTTATTGGTGTTCAATTAAAAAAGAATATACTAAATTTTAAGCCTGAAACTAATGATGATCTTGGTGGTTACATAGTAGGTGGTCAAGCAGGTGTTAGAAACAGAGTAAAAGAAGCTTTAGAGA
>Ga0208303_1000929_pt1 | contig 11915 bp, 8 predicted proteins | sample CB_VirMetaG_2_FD_184537 | JGI IMG/M metagenome (GOLD analysis project Ga0208303, IMG submission 184537) | Freshwater to marine saline gradient viral communities from Chesapeake Bay - CB_1504_2 Viral MetaG (SPAdes) (version 4) | ecosystem: Environmental > Aquatic > Marine > Coastal | place: USA... | reverse complement strand
CACTTCTTTAGTGACTCCTGTGATTTCTTGAGCGCCATTAGTTTTTGTATCCACCACCTGCGGCCTTGTACTCTCTTGCAAGCATCTGGGCTTTACGTGCAGACCACTGACCAGCATTACCACCCTTACTTCCTGCTTTGATTTTCTCAAACAGACGCTTGCGCATTCCTGGTTTCGTGTAGTTGCCTGCTTCGTTTACCTTAGAGCGATACTTCTTTGCCATTACCACTTTACTTTGTTAGCCCAGTAAGCAGCAGACATCTTTCCTTTCTTGATGTTCTTAGCGTGACGTGCTTTGAATGATGCACGCTTCTTCGCACGAGCACCAGTAGGATTAGACTCTGTTACAGTGTCTGCACCCTGCTCTCCAAAGCGAATTAGTTTCACTTTATCACCTTCTTTAGCGGCCACTACATGCGACTTCTTCGGGTGATCTGGTGTGCGCTTCGGCTTGTTGAATCCCTTCAACCCGTGACGCTTTAGAAAATTTGAATACTTACTCTCTGCCATAAAGCAAATATAAGAACTTTACTTGAGGCTTGAGCCGCCGGCCCATAGCACCAGGCTCTTACGTAGTCCGCTGGTAACAGGTGTTACCCTGTGGAGTAAATAGGATGGGAAGATTATCACAGACCCTTTTGTTTTTGTGGGCTCGACAATAGGACCTCCTGTATTCAACTCAAGACTACCGCCTTCATAATCTTCGGGGTCACTCATTTGAACAACCAGGGAAATCTTACGCAAGGATAGTTCATCATCCCCAAGGTCTATGTGCCAATCGTAATGACCTTCCTCGCTTCCGTCGTACTCGGTGTATTGTATACTATCTGTTAAGCCGTGTAGTTCAAATCCCCACATCTCTTGATTTGCAATGGCTATGTATTCCATTAGTCTGTCGTACAACCAGTGCGTCTTGTATATAGAGTTGTTTGCGTCATCTGTAGCGGAAAGCCATTTGATGTTTGACTTTCTGTATTCACTAATAGCAGATCCATCTTCCTGTGAGTGTATGCGTGCAGCAACAAAAGGAAAAGAGTCCGCGATGCTGAGAATGAGTTGTATTTCCTCCTCTGAAAACGCTTGCTCAAAGTAGTACCATCCAGCCATGTGGCGAGATGTGTCTTGATTAAAGTAAGGTGTTAAATTCATTGTTTAGGTTTTCTACAAAATGATACTGTCACATAGCGCTCACCCTTGGACACTGGTCGGGCGCCATGCATGTGTGTTACTTGAGATGGATGTATAGATATGTATCCAGTCTTTCCTTTATGTAATTCCTTCTGCCTGCTAAAGTAGGTGCCCCCTCCTTCGTATCCTTCGTTTAGCGCAAGCACACAAGAGATGTCCGCATGATCGTGATGCAGACCCAGGTGACCCTGTACAGACTCTTCATATTTAATAATGAAGGTTTCTGTTTCCATTACGTCCCATCCCTTTCCTGTAAGTTGCCACATGTGTATCGCAGCAGGGTATACATATTGCTTGAGTATTCTATCGTAGTACCACTGTAGTCCTATCTCTTTGATAAGCATATCCGTGGCTGGATAGTAATCGTGTCTGTCTTTCGTCCACTTGTTTGATTCATTTGCCTCTTTGATTACACGCTCACAGAACTCCTCGGTAAATAGCGGGAATGTAAACACATCTGGAATTGGTTCATCTACTATCAAATCAAACGCTTTTAGTTTAGCGCTGTATGTGACAAACCTCTCTACGAATTCATCGTATGGAATATTGCGTAAAAAGTCTTTAGTGTAATCATACACCTTGTGACCTGTAGTTGGCTGGTCTTTCTGTCTAAACATGTGGTGGTTCTTTTTTAATGCTATGGCCCTTGTGTCTCTGGTTATATAGCCAAGGTCACCACGTGGGTGCTCACAGAATGTAGCACTAACGAATTCGTCTATAGCAAATATGTAGTGATTAAAGTTTTGGTCAATCAACAGTTTGCAGCCTTCTCTTGTAAGTATGTACGAGTGGGTGCAATATGTGAGTTTTGGTTTAACGTGATACTCAGATAGTTCTTCTGGTTCTTGAATGAAGTTACAAGACAAGTAGAACAAAGACCAATCGTAATCTGTCTCTAATAGTTTAGGGTCAAACTTAGCGGTTACCTCAAAGTCGTCTTCCAATATCAAGATTTTTTCATAACCCTTGTCGTATGCGTGGTGCCATAATCTCCAGTGACTCAAGGATGTGCCCGCTTCTCCTGGCATTACATTCCTGTTCCACCAGTCGTTGCTGTGTCCTTCTATTTTCCAGTGATTACAAACCTCATAGTGATCTGGCATGTTCTCACCTGTGTGTCCATTGGTACCGTGGAATATAGTTACAGGACTGTTCATCCCAAACTCCTTAAACCTATCTCTCAACTCCTGCTCTTTCTCTGGGTGCAGGGTAATGATGTAGGTCATGTCTACATATGGATTCAAATCCTTATGGTCCTCGGTTTCTATTGTGTCGAACAAGTCATACCACTCCTTAGATACATTGCCCCAATCTTTTGATTCTATGTAGTTATGCACTGGACGCCAGTCATCTATGTTCTTGTTGAATCCAGAAAGGGTTTCCTCTAAACCTGCTATAGCATTTGCTAATGGCTTCACTTCATGTGCAAGCATCTCCAGCGCTGTTATACAATAGGTTTCATTGTAGTCCGTGGGATAGTACCAAGTTTCCATTCGAGACAATAGGCTATAGAGGTTGGTGACCGAAAGGTTGCCGTGGTATATTACATTGTCTAATTTACTTACCCTGTCTGCGAAGTATTTTTTATAGTACTCAACACCATATGAAGGGGTACAGATATGTAGTGTACCGTCTACCGTTCCGGACTCTACATCGCTTAACACTTTATCCAGACCTCTTTCGGCGTGTGAGGTGTATACGTATGAGTTCTTTTCTTTCTCTTGAACAGGCTCTATGAGAGACGTGTCTATTCCGTTTCCAATAATGTCTACCTTATCTGTGTGTACAACAGCGTTCTCTTGTATTAGAAAAACATCCTTATGCCACTTCGTCAGGCAAATAACCTTATCGGTCTCATTGTATATCCTTTGTATTTCCCCGTCGCTCATGCGCTCTCCCTTGTACCAGTAGTACGGAAGTTCGTTGTGTAACCAAAAGATTTTCTGTGTATCTGGCCCTACGTTGTAGTACTTTAAATAGTGTAGGTACCCAACCCCAATCAATACATCTGGAGTCCCTGTCTCAGAGGCTACACTAATTGGTGTATAGTAAACATCTCCTGCACCGATATACTTGTCGTGCTTTCTGTTGACATTACCAACCACATATACCTTGTGTCCTGCTAATGCAAATTGTTTGGATAGATTTATAATACACTGTTCCGTGCCTCCTAATCCATCAGTGTCTGAATCCCATGGTTCCGCATAGTATCCTGCGTGTAGTACAATTTTCATAGTTCTGTATCAAAAAAAAATGTTTGGAATAACCTGCCGGTGTGTAGGTTGTGACCGAAGTAGTCCATGGATGTATGGAACTGCTTTCCTTTATATAGTATCAACCTGTTGTATACATTACCCACCTGGCTTACCAATTCCCATTTAGTAACGTCCTGCGCATGATCGTCCCAGGATCCGCTTGATGCATTGGGTTGTGTGAGACCAGTAGGTATATGTTTATAGAATCCAGTACCCCCAGATACAGGAGCATTGGGTGTGAGATACACTACACCAGCCCACTTTGTGCCAGTGTCTGAGTGTATCCAAGAACGATTCTTTGCAGTAGTAATTTGGAACGCTCCGTTGTACCCGTCTGGCCAATATATAATTTCACCATGGGTAGGAGACAGTATCCTGGATATAGACTCTTTAGTCTGCGCTGTTGAAAAACTTTTGGTTCGAGCACCAGGAAAGTTGCCCTCCACATCAAAGGATTGTTTCATGGCAAACTCTCTAACGCTGTCCACGTTATCGTAGAAGCCGTCTATAACGAAGGCATTAATGTCCATTTAATGATACGTATTGAATTCAATTAGTACCATTAAAGATACACTATCTAATCCGTCTTTGCAATTCTTGAGTAAATTCTGTAGGTACCATTAACCAACGTATCCACATGATTAACAGCGCTGGAGCGGTCAGAGAATGTCTTTGCGTTAGAAGCATCGTCATCTCTCGCCCAAGTTCCATCATCCAAAAGAATGTCGCTGGTTACAGTGTCTTGTATGTAGTAACTCTCTGTCGTTGCCATTATGATAGTCTTGTAATGCTTATACCTCTGTATACACCTGCTGTTTGTACTGTGTGGTTCCAAGAACCGTCAAGAGCATTACCCGCTGTTAATTGGAATTGGTTTAGATATGTTGCATTGAACATAACACAACAAGTCAACGAACTAAACTCTCCATAGGTGTTGAATCTAAAATATTCATATGCAGCAGACCCATCAATATTCGATGCACTACCACCAGATCCCTTTAGGTAAAGCCCAACACAGTTACGTGCAGCATTGTTGTTAACAAGTGTAACAGCGTACGTCAATAAAAATGTACCAGTTGCGCCAATGTTTATTGTGTTGCCACCAGAAATAGTAATGTTATCACCAGCATTTGTTTGGGTAATACTAATGGTCTGTTGATTAGCGGTAATCGTCTGGACGTCCACTGTACAAACACAAGGGTCGTATCCCGTACCATTCGTACCCGCAGGTCCCTGCGGCCCTGTGGCACCGGTTTGACCTTTCTGTCCTTTGTCTCCAAACTCTCCGTTCGGCCCTTGTGGTCCCGTGTCGCCTTTCTGTCCTTTCTGTCCTTTTTGACCCTTCGCTCCTTGGTCACCCTTTGCACCCTGTGCACCTTTTTGCCCCTTGGTTCCAGGAGGCCCTTCTGGACCCTCTCCACCTTGCGCACCTTTTTGGCCCTTTGCACCTGGGTCTCCGGCCGGTCCTGGCGGCCCTGGTATGTCTGAAGAATCACCTTTAGAACCCTTAGCGCCTTGGTCACCCTTAGCCCCTTGTGCTCCTTTGGCTCCCTGCGCACCTTTCTGTCCTTTAACACCAATCTCTCCTTTAGCGCCTTGGTCCCCTTTGCTTCCTTGGTCCCCTTTACTTCCTTGACTACCCTTGGCTCCGGTATCACCTTTAGCCCCAGGGGGCCCCTCTGGTCCTTGTCCACCCTGGGCTCCTTTTTGACCCTTTGGCCCAGGAACATCAGAGGCTGGTCCTAACTCACCCTTCTGACCTTTTGCACCCTGGTCACCCTTGGCTCCCTGCGCGCCTTTCGCACCCTGTGCTCCTTTATCGCCTTGGTCGCCCTTTGGCCCAGGGGGGCCTTCACCACCCTGTGCACCACGTTCGCCTTTCTCTCCTTTAGCGCCTTGGTCACCCTTCGCTCCCTGCGCACCCTTCGCTCCCTGCGCACCTTTGGCTCCGGTATCTCCCTTATCTCCTTGTGCTCCTTTAGCACCGGGATCTCCGCTTGGACCTGGAGGCCCAGGGATATCTGAGTCGTCACCCTTATTTCCTTTAGCGCCTTGGTCCCCTTTGGCTCCCTGCGCACCTTTCGCACCCTGGGCTCCCTTGACACCAATCTCACCCTTTTGTCCTTTGGCTCCTTGGTCTCCTTTAGAACCTTGGTCGCCCTTGTCTCCTTGGTCACCTTTTGCTCCTTGGTCACCTTTAGCGCCCTGCGCACCTTTGGCTCCGGTATCTCCCTTATCTCCTTGGTCACCCTTGGCACCTTGGTCACCCTTTGGTCCTGGAGGTCCTGGAATGTCTGAGTCTAATCCTTTATCACCTTTCTGTCCTTTATCTCCTTTCGCACCCTGGTCACCTTTTGCTCCTTGAGCACCCTTCTGGCCTTGAGCGCCTTTAACGCCAATCTCTCCTTTTTGACCCTTGTCTCCCTTAGAGCCTTGGTCCCCTTTAGCACCTTGATCCCCTTTAGCACCCTGGTCACCCTTTGGTCCTGGAGGGCCTTCACCACCGGTCTCTCCACGCTGTCCTTTAATTCCTTTATCTCCTTGGTCTCCTTTTGCGCCTTGGTCTCCTTTAGCGCCCTGGGCTCCCTTTTGTCCTTTATCACCTGCAACCCCCTTGGCTCCCTGGTCTCCCTTTGCGCCTTGGTCACCTTTTGGTCCTGGGATATCAGAGTCTAATCCTTTATCACCCTTCTGGCCTTTACTTCCTTGATCGCCCTTGGCTCCTTGGTCTCCCTTTGCGCCCTGTGCACCTTTCTGTCCTTTGTCACCGGTTACTCCTTTCTGACCTTTGTCACCGGCCACTCCTTTGTCTCCTTGGTCTCCCTTGGCGCCCTGTGCACCTTTCTCTCCTTGGTCACCTTTAGCGCCACTACCACCGTCACGGCCCTTCTCGCCTTTTTCGCCCTTAGCGCCCTGGTCTCCTTTTGGCCCAGGCACATCTGAAGCGGGACCAATTTGTCCTTTCTGTCCTTTATCTCCTTGTGCGCCTTTATCACCTTGGTCACCCTTAGCGCCTTGGTCGCCCTTAGAACCTTGGTCACCTTTGACTCCAATCTCACCCTTCTGGCCTTTATCGCCAGTGACGCCTTTTGCCCCTTGGTCACCTTTCGGTCCTGGAGGTCCTGGAATATCAGAGTCTAAACCTTTGTCACCTTTCTGTCCTTTATCTCCCTTCGCACCTTGGTCACCTTTTGCGCCCTGTGCACCTTTTGCGCCCTGTGCACCTTTGACTCCGATTTCTCCCTTTTGACCTTTCTGTCCTTTCTGTCCCTTATCTCCCTGGTCACCTTTTGCCCCTTGTGCACCTTTCTCTCCTTGGTCACCTTTCGCACCAGAGCCACCGTCACGACCCTTCTCGCCTTTCTCGCCTTTCTCACCTTTAGGTCCTGGTACATCTGAAGCGGGACCAAGGTCACCCTTTTGTCCTTTGTCTCCTTTATTTCCTTGGTCACCTTTCTGCCCTTTGTCACCTTGGTCACCCTTTGGTCCTGGTGGCCCGGGTATATCTGAATCGAGTCCTTTGTCTCCTTTCTGTCCCTTATCGCCTTGGTCGCCTTTAGAGCCCTGTGCACCTTTGATGCCCTGGTCACCTTTAACTCCTATCTCACCTTTCTGTCCTTTGTCACCTTTCTGACCTTTGTCACCTTGAATACCTTTAGCGCCTTGATTACCTTTTTCACCTTGGTCTCCCTTGGCTCCTGATCCTCCGTCTCTACCTTTTTCTCCCTTCTCTCCCTTCTCTCCTTTAGGGCCTGGGATATCTGAGGCTGGACCGAGGTCTCCTTTCTGACCTTTGTCTCCTTTATCTCCTGTAACACCCTTGTCTCCTGTGGTCCCCTTCTCTCCTTGGTCGCCCTTTGGTCCTGGAGGGCCTGGGATATCGGAGTCTAAACCCTTGTCACCTTTCTGCCCCTTGTCTCCTTTATCACCTTGGTCGCCAATGCGTCCCTTCTGACCTTGGTCACCTTTGACGCCGATTTCGCCTTTCTGGCCCTTATCTCCTTGTTCTCCTTTAACTCCTTTGATTCCTTGGTCGCCCTTCTGTCCCTTGTCTCCTTGCGCGCCCTTGGCTCCAGAACCGCCGTCTCGTCCTTTTTCTCCCTTCTCGCCCTTCTGTCCTTTTGGACCAGGGATATCAGATGCAGGACCCAGGTCACCCTTTTGGCCTTTGTCGCCCTGGTCACCTTTCTGACCTTTATCACCTTGGTCACCTTTGACTCCTATTTCACCTTTCTGACCTTTGTCTCCTTGTGCCCCTTTAGCGCCAGAGCCACCATCTCTACCTTTCTCACCCTTTTCTCCTTTGGGTCCGGGTACATCTGAAGCGGGACCGAGGTCACCCTTCTGACCCTTATCGCCTGTAACGCCCTTGTCTCCTTGGTCACCTTTAATTCCTTGGTCACCTTTTTGTCCTTTGTCACCCTGGGCTCCTTTGGCGCCACTGCCGCCATCACGTCCTTTTTCACCCTTCTCCCCTTTAGGGCCCGGTACGTCAGATGCTGGTCCAAGGTCACCCTTAACTCCTTTATCGCCTTTCTGACCCTTATCACCTGTAACTCCTTTGTCACCAGTGGTACCTTTCTGTCCTTTATCCCCTTGGTCTCCCTTTTGTCCTTTAGGACCAGGAATGTCTGAGTCTAAACCTTTGTCACCTTTTTGTCCTTTGTCGCCCTGTTCACCGATGCGTCCCTTCTGACCCTTTTCTCCTTTTTCTCCTTGTGCGCCTTTATCACCAGCAACACCTTTGTCTCCAGTAGTTCCTTTGGCTCCGGTATCCCCCTTCTGTCCCTTGTCTCCTTTAGGACCAGGAACGTCTGAGTCGAGTCCTTTGTCTCCTTTCTGGCCCTTCTCTCCTTTGGCACCTTCACCGCCGCCTACTCCTTTTTGACCTTTGTCTCCGGTTTGTCCTTTCTGTCCTTTATCTCCGGTCTGACCTTTGTCTCCTTTAGAACCGTCAATACCTTTCTGACCTTTGTCACCCTGGGCACCAGTGTCCCCTTTGATTCCTTGATCACCTTTTGCTCCGGTATCTCCCTTGTCACCTGTAGCACCCTTTTGACCTTTGTCTCCTTTAGAACCGTCAATACCTTTCTGACCCTTGTCGCCGACCTCTCCTTTTTGTCCCTTATCACCGGCAGTACCTTTCTGTCCCTTATCACCGGCAGTACCTTTCTGTCCCTTATCACCAGTGGTACCTTTCTGACCTTTTTCTCCAGTGTCGCCCTTGACTCCTGTCTCTCCCTTTTGACCTTTATCGCCGGCAACTCCTTTGTCTCCTGTATCTCCTTTGTCTCCTTGGCTGCCTTTGGCTCCGGTATCTCCTTTAACGCCTATCTCTCCCTTTTGTCCTTTGTCGCCTTTGTCACCGGCAACTCCTTTGTCGCCTTGACTTCCTTTGTCTCCTTGAGCGCCCTTGTCTCCTTGGCTTCCTTTTAATCCAAGTTCACCCTTTTGACCTTTGTCGCCTTTGGCTCCTTTATCACCGGCATCGCCCTTGTCTCCCTTTTCTCCTTTAGCCCCCTTAGCGCCAGGGAGTTGTTTCAAGTCGCCCTTTGTAATTTCTACATTGGTAGACTCGGGTACAATAAAGTCAAACACAAGAGTTTCACCCGTTGTAATTTCAACAGTTACTTCCCCAGGTTTAATGATTTCTATGTCGATACCTTTTTCGGACATTAGTTTTCTACTATATCTTGAACAACATCAAACGTACCGTAGAACCATGTGTCTACAGTGCTGTCTGAAATAAGCGTTGCCTGTAATCCGTAAACATACGTACCAGCATCCACTTCCATATTAGTTGAAGATATAGTAATCGTGAGAACGCCTGCCGCAGTTCCGGAAATTGTAATGTTAGAACTTGTGATAACAAGAGGTCCATCGTCGTATTCACGAACCTCCATTTTGTAAGTGTACAGAGTTAAATCGACCGCTGTTCCATCAGAGTCTTTCACGTTTGCTTTTAGGGTAAACGTATCTCCCCTGCGGGCACATATGTTTACTATTGCCGCATTGTTTAAGTTTACGTTGGTGGGATTGCTACAACCGCAAGCCCCAGATCCACAAGATGAGCATCCCATTTTTTATGATAGTGTTAGGTTAGTTACTACGTCTTGGTCAAGCGGTGGGCGTTGCCCTTGACGCTGTGCAATCAATTTACTTTGAGCCAAGGCTTGTTTGTCTATTCGTTGGTCTTTGCGTTTCTCTGATTCGGCGTCCGCCATCATTCGATTACCGCTTTCTATTTGTTGCTCAACTACCCCGTACTCTCCCTTCATCTTCTCGATTTCAATCTTATACTGGTACTCAAGTTGAATCAACTGTGCTTTGACCTGTGCCTCTAATTGCATGCGCTGCGCTTCTATCTGCGCATCCATTTGTTTCTTCTGCATCTCCATCTGTGCCGCCATCTGAGTTTGCTGAGCATTTACCTCCGCTGTTACTTGTGCTTGCTGCTGGGCTTGTTCTTGCTGCTGCTTGATTCGTTTCTTTCTGCGAACAACCAAGAGTCTTTCAGCCTGCTCAACGTCTTTGATTTGACGAATGGCAATCGCATCTTCAAGATCAATTTCTCTTTGTCCAAGTGCAATCTGAATGTTTTGTTCAAGGTATTGTTTGTCTGTATCGTTCATCTCCGTCACAACCATGACGCCAAAGTTGTACATGGCCAGGTTGTCAAATGAACTTAGAACAGCCATGTTGGTCTCACCAACAGCGTTCGTATAAACTTTATAAAGGATACTCTCCGGCGGAATAACCTGTAGACAGCGTACAATATCATCACATACTTTTTTGTACAGAACCATAGCGGCATTCGTGATATCGAATATCGCATTGTTACCTGCAGCCATTGCCATCTGATTTACACCTACAAGCGCTTCTCCTTTTGGTGTAGAACCATCCATCACCTCGTTGATACCTGTGGCATCTCTAATCATTCCGAGGTAGTGATTGTATAGCGCTACCAGTTCCTGGATGTTACGGATACGGTTTCCGATTTCTCGAACAGGTGGGTTTTGGAATCCTCCTTCTGGATTCTTGCTGCGGTAATAGAAGACACCAGTTTGTTCATAAATGTCCTGGATTTCTAATGGCTGTAGTTCTCCACCACGCCCAAGTTGCACGTTCTCTAATCCCTCAATATCAATGATGAGTCCATCTGGTTTTGCTTTCGCAATAGACTGTTGAAGTTTCAAGTGTGTGATCTGGAGCATGTCGGCAAATCCGATAACAGAGGATACCATTGACTTTGGTATCATTCCACGGATGTTGGTTGCGACAATGCTGTATGATAAACGAGCACGTGAGATGTCGTGTACGTTCTTAGGAATGTTCTTCTTGGGCCCGTAGTTGAAGATGTGCTCTGTGCCCGTGATGTACGAACCACCATATACAGTTGCGTTCTTCATGTACACCGCCTCTCTGTTGTATACAGATTGCTGAGGTGCGTTGTACTCGTTACCCTTGTAGTAGAACCCAATGTTACCGTATGCTGATTCTTTCTTCTCGTAGATAATGTCATCAACAGACATGTATTCAAAGTCCAGGATTTCAATCTTGTACTCGTCATATCCTTGACGGTACCTGGTTCCTGGTCTGTCATAAGTATACCCAGTGGTAGAGAACTGTGTAGGGTTATTACCGTACTTGTTCATTACCGTCTTAGCAATCTCCTCATACTGCGCTTCAGTGAACTGGTCACCAGCAATACGCTTCAAGTCCATAATCGTGATGTACTTAAAGTGTCCAGCGTAAGTTAGTTCCGTGAAGTTTGGATCATCCGTGTAGTTGTGGATAAACTTCTTTGGGTCTACATACTCTTCCTTAATCCCATAGTTAGGGTCGTTGCTTCGTTTAGCAACACCCATACCAAGAGTGGTCAAGTCTTCGACACAACGACGGTAGATAGATTGATTGAAGTCGTTCCACTTCAATGTCATCTCAGTAGCAATTTGTGCAGAGATTTCTGCGTCAGTCTTGATGTTAGTGTCTAAGAATATCTCAGTCTCTTCTGGAGTTTCTGGAAGTTGTGATGGGTCTTGTTTTACGTTAAGGCCAAGCGACTTAGCCTCTTCAATCATATCACGATTCTCGATACGCAATACTGTAGCGTTCTTTTTCTTGTCCTTCTCTGATTTAGAGAGTGGGTCAATAGCCTCAATCTGTGGGTATGGTTCTTTGGAAAGAATCTTGTTAACAACAATCTTTACAAACTTAGGAACGATGGGTACTGGCGTGTAATCCAGTGTTAGTAATGTTCCATCGCCGTTATTGTTCTCAAGAGAGTTTAGTATTTGTCTATAGATTGATGTGTCCTGCGTTCCTTGTGCGTAATCTCTACAGCGCTCAAACTCGCCGTTTCTTCTCCCGTATAGAGAGTTCTGATAGTCACTACCAATCCATTGAGCAAACATAGCCTTCGCATACGATAGGCCGTATTCGTTAGACATCTTCTCCTCTACTGGCGCCAAT
>Ga0208303_1000928_pt1 | contig 11940 bp, 13 predicted proteins | sample CB_VirMetaG_2_FD_184537 | JGI IMG/M metagenome (GOLD analysis project Ga0208303, IMG submission 184537) | Freshwater to marine saline gradient viral communities from Chesapeake Bay - CB_1504_2 Viral MetaG (SPAdes) (version 4) | ecosystem: Environmental > Aquatic > Marine > Coastal | place: USA... | reverse complement strand
AAGATAAATTAATTTCACCAAGTTCTTTTAACTTGCTTTCACTCCATCTTAAACCAGCTTTACCACCCCACAATAAATAAGAAATAGTACCACACGCTTCTTTATCTCCTTCATCATAATATTCTTGCGCTCTACTTAAATAGCTATACATCCTTTTTAAAGTTTGTAAACTGATGTTTTCTTTTTGTGCTAATTGTTGTGCGCGTATTTTACCAACTTGTGTTGCACATTTATTATTTACTTTTTCATTTAATTCAATACCTCTTTTAGCATTGTTACTAACTGCTTGTGGATAATCATTATAACTTTCTAATTCTATATTTTTACCTGATTTAGTTCTTTTATCTTTCTTAATTAAAGCCTTAATATTACTAAGCATATATTCAGCCTCAGCTTCTTCAATAGCTTCTAACTCTTTACTCCATTGTGATTGCAAACTTGGGTCTTTAACTTGTGCTTTATCTGCAAAATAACCTTCAATTGAGAATCCTTTAACTTTTCCAGTTTTTATATAATCATTCCAAACTTCTTCATTTTCTACTTTCATTGAAATCATCCACGTTCCTTTAGGTACACTTAAACCATACTTCTTAGATTTATCCATTTCAGTATCTTCTACAATCCACGATTCAACAACTGTTAAATTGTTTATCTCCATTTCGTGTTCTAAAGTTGCATTGTTCTGCATACTATTTTGAAAGAATAATTCACTTGCTCTTCTAACTGTTTTCTCAGAAAAGTAAACGTAAAAAGTATTTTCTCCATTCTTTCTAAAGATTGGTTTGTTAGGTATTAAAGCAGCTCCCATTAGTAAACGCTTTTCATCATCTACTTTTGCTAATTTTATTTCTTGTTCTGATAGTGTTACAAAATCAGATTCTATTGCTGGCATTTCTACGATGCTAACAGCTTCGATTCCAGTTAGCCCTTCGCTATCTTCATCTAATATTAATTCTATTATATCCATTGTATTTTATTTTAAAAAGTTGCTTGTGTAATTGTATTGTTTTGTAGTTGTTGTGCTGTTGTTACGTTACCAGCTACTACATATGCTTGTACTGGTTGTTGTTGGCCTAATGCTCCAGCTACTTGGTTAAATCCTGATTGACCTACAACATTAAAACTTGGTGCTTGACTTGGTGAAGTTGATGCTCCTCCTGTACTTGTTGAAGGCGATGGAGTATCAAAAGAACTGCTGTCAAATTGTGTTTTTTGTATGTTCTTAACTGCTGCTACACCTGCTGCTGTTACTATTGCTGCATTTATAAAATTTAAAGGTGGTGGTGCGCTTGCCAATGCTTTTGAAACACCTACAGAAGTATTTATTATTGCGTTAGCTATTCCTATTGCTTTATTTACCTTAAATGCTTTCTTTTGGCTTGCTTCGTTTTCTTTTGCAAATGCTTGTGTTAATTCATTAATAGCAATTAAAGCATTCATTGTCATTGTTGCAGCTTGTTCAAAAGCATCTAAGTTTTGTTGTCTTTGTTTAGCTATTTCTTCTTCTGCATCTTTATCATCTTGAAGTTTTTGGTCGTTTTGTTCTTTATTAATTTTAACTTTAGCATCTGCAATTTCTTTAGCTCTTAAAACTTCTTGTTGTTCTAATTCTTGCTTTGTTTCATTGTATTCTATCTCTGCATCTACTTTTGCTTGTGTACCATCTTTAGCAGCATCTATTACACCTTGAAGTCTTTTTAATTGTAAAACTTTTTCTTCTGCATCAACTTTTTTTAACGCTTCTAACCTTTCTAATTCATCTTCTATTTGTTCTGCATTAAATCTTTTTTGTTCAATAGATAAATTTGCTTCTGATTCTAACCTTGAGTTAATAAGTTCTAAACCTTCTTTTTCAAGTGCTGCTTCATTTGTTTTTTGTTCACTTCTAAAACCTTCAATTTGTGCTTCTATTGCAGCAAGTTCATTTAATGCTTCTCCTTTTGCTTTAAGTGCTTCTACATTTTCTGCATCTTTTTTAAGATTTGCTTCTGCCAAATCAAGTTGAGTTTTAGCATTAGCTTTCATTGCGGTTTCTTGGTTTTCAAGAATTGCAGCTAATTCTTCATTAGCTTTCTTTCTATCTGCTACACTTTTTCTTTCATCATCTCTTATTTGTCTTTGCTGTTCAGCTTGCCTATCATACTTTTCAATTAAACCTTGATTAGCTACTGCTGCTAATTCTGCTTTCTTTTTAAGTTCAACATTTGCTGTTGCTGCTTCTACTGTTGATTTAGTGTATTTAGTTAATGCTTCTACACCTTTTTTAACAGTTTTGCTAATTTTTTCAGTTGAATTATCAACTCCAGTATAAACATCAACTAATTCTTTTCCAGCTTCTTTAACTGCTTCTAATGCACCTTTAAAATCTCTTGCAAATAATTTTTTCATTGCTAGAGCTAAAAAACCGAATGCTTCAATAGCAGATTTTACTCTTTCAATAATATTATCTTTTATAGCAGTTGCAAAAGTTTTTAATGATTCTAAGGGGTCATCAAATATTTTCTTAAAAAACCCTGTAATAGCTCCAATGTTACTTGATATAAAATTAAAAAAGTCACTAAATGCTAATGACAAACTTTCAAAGGCAATGTTAAAAACATCTACAACTTTTTGATTTTGTTCAAACAGTTCTTTTAATGTAGCAAATGCAGCAATAATTAAACCAATACCAGCAGCTTTTAATGCTGTTCCCATTGCTCTAAAACCGCCAGCTACACCTTTAGCACCTTTTTTTAACCCCTGTAATGCTTTGCCAGATTTTTTTAAACCACTTACTTCATTGTTTGTTGTTTCTAAACCAGTATTAAGAGTTTCAACTTCACCAGATAAATCTTTAATATCTTTTTCAGCTTTACCAGTCTTGGTTATTATTTCAAGTATTTTAGTAATCATTTCTTCATTCTTAATTGGTTAAACCCTTCTTTAAGTGTAAGTGGTACTTTATTAACACCTAATGCAATATTTATATGTTTATCATATAATTTATTCTCCTTACAAAATTCTAATGCTTCTAATATTGTTTTCACGTTGGTTCGTTTAATAGTTCAAAATTTGTTTCTCCACTTTGTAATTTAGTAGACATTTTGTTTATTGTATAAGCTCTTGTGCCTACTATAATTAAATCATCTAATGTTAAAGTGAGTAATACTTTTAAAGGCAATACAGCAGAGAATTTAAAAAGCCTTGTTCTTTTGTTAAATACTCTTACTATGTAATTTTCGTAATAAGTTTGAAATAAGCTATTATTATTACCAGCATAATCAGTTAGTGTGTAGGTGTTTATTTCACTACCAAAGTTTAGGTTGTGAGTAGGTGGTGTTGATGAAGTGCCTAACTCATTACAAGCACTTGGTATCCAATAATCATCTAAAATATATTTAGTTCCTGTTGGACATAAAGCACCATAAGTTTCAGGTCTTGTACTATCTAAAAAGTTAATTGATGTAGCTACATTATTTTGATAAATACCATAAAACATTAAAGGTTGACCTATATTTGGACTTAAATTCGTATCTAAAAAACTACCAACTTGCGCAGTAGTTAATGCGCCACTTGTTTTATCTTGCAATCTTTCAAATAACATATGCTCAAAAGGTAGCTGTATTTGATAAATACTTTTCTTGCTAACATCACTAAGATAATTTAGCTCACCATACTTTTTATTATTTAATAATTTAAACTGTTCTGCTAATATGCTTTTTGGTTCTGAATATTCAAAATCCACTTCGCTAAATGGTATCACATCACAAACAGTATGTTCATTTGTTTTTACATATTGTGTTATATCTTGAGTATCTCCACCAGCATAGTAATTATCTAAAGTTTTAACTACTATCTGATTATTAAAATCAATATAAGCAGTTAGATTAAATTGTCTAAATAAACCATTTAAAAAGTCTTTAATTTTTAGCTTTGGCATTTGCTCAGTAACAACAACCAATTTATCTTGTGGTGTTAATGTTGTTGAAGTGCTTGTAAAAGTTGCACTCCAATTAAAAGTAGATGGAGTGCCTGAAAAATCATTAAAAGTAAAAACTCTAGTTATTGTAAACTTAGATTGAAATTGTATTGATGAATCTGTCATTAACCTACCAACAAAATCATTACCATTAGGATTAAAAGAAACTAATGATGCTACATCTAAACCATTTGCACCACCAATTGTTAATGTAACAGAACTTGTTCCACTTTGGTTTTCTACTTTTGCAAATGATTCCCAATTATTAGCACGTACTATTTCTAGGCTGTAGTCAACAGTAGTATATCCTCCTGCTGGAGTTACTTCAAAAGTTATAGTAGTTACATCTGTATCAGGTCCAAGATTAGAGTTCCATTTATATATGCCAGTATTTAAAGTAAAGTAACCTGTATATCCAGAAGTATCTGTTAGCTCTGTGCAGTTAGAACCACTACAAGTATAAAAATCACTATTGCCAATCCAAGTGCCAGCAGTTGCCATTTTACCCTTTTCTCTATGTAGCCATAAATACAAATTAGTCATAGCAGCAGAGTCAAGAAATTCACCAGTTTTAAAAGTTATGTTGTATTGTTCTTCAATAGCTTTTATAATATTTTTAACTGTTACTGCTGGTTTTAAATCTTCTGTAACAACTCCTCTTTGTTGATGATGTGTTGTTTGTGTAGATATATTTAAACCATTATTAATATTACCAGTATCGTCATAAATATAACTTTGTGAGTGTGCTATTAGTGGATATATAATAGCATCGTTATAAGCAACAGAATCAACAGTAAAATTTAAACCATTTTCTAAACCATCTTTTACATTAGTAACTGTTGCACTATGATTAAATTCATTAAGCCAAACTAAATCAGATAGTTCATCTTCATTTATAGAATTTTTAAAAGTTGTCGTTTCACCAAAGAATGTCACCTTATACATAGATGGCTCTCCTAACTTCATTACAACTTCATTTAATTGTATTTTACCAAACCTAAAATGTAAATGATTTAATTCAATCCTTGAACTACAAAAAACACTAGAATCAAAACCATCAATATCTGGATTATACCAATGCTTAAAAATCTTATTGTTAGTTTTACTTGCTGGTAAATTAAAAGTTCTACTGTAATCTGTAAATAGTTTATCAATATCATTTACATCTTGAATTACTTGAGTTACTTCAATTAGCTCTTCTTCCATTAAATCAACTCTAACAAAATCTTGTGTAGTTGTTGTATTTCTTAACTGTGGCTGTATGTATAAAATAACTTTCTGCACTATCTAATGTTGTTTACTAAAGCAAATGATTTTTCAAAACTCATTGTGTAATTAATTAACCTATCGTTTAAGCTAGTCTTTTTAGCAAACGAACTTTCTTTTAAATTAACTGGATAAATATTAGCACTTGAATCTGTTAGCCAGATGTATTCACTAACCATTAACTCCTCAAAATATGGATTCATTAATTCGTTAACAAAACCAGTATTTAAAACAATTGATTCTGTAGCGTTTGCATTAAATGTTTTCTTTGCGTGTGCTGTTGTAGAATAAGTATTAAATGTCAAAGATTCTTGACAGTCTTGTCCAGGCTCTTCAGGTGGGTCTAACTGAACTGCTCTTGCTTCAAAAATACTTCTATTAAATGTTTCTCTTGTAGCATCCAAACTTTCTGTTGATTTCTTAAAAAAGAATAAGTCTTGCATTGCTCCCCATCTATTAAGAAAAGTAATTTTATTAACTGAATATTTGCATTCTTCTATTGGCTCTATAGTTATTGTAGTTGTGCTGGAATCATCATAAGTTATTAATACACTATCTAATAATGTTGTGTTTGTAAATTGCGCATACTGTATTTTTTGATTTTGATTACCATTATCAGTAAAAGAATCTGTTTGTCTTACACTTGTGCCAGAGCGCCATTGAACAGAAGCAACTCTTTCAACATTTACTGGTATTGTTGCAGTACCATTTCTATCATATTGAATATAATTACCACTAATCATTGCAATAGGTTCTGTTGTATAGTTAACACCATCTTTAAATTTATTATAACCTTCTTGAGCTAAGTAAGTATTTGTAGTTACTGAACCAATTGCTGTTCCATCTGCTTCTCTTGCTGATGTTGTAACAGTAACCCAAATAGAACTTTTAGCAGATGATGCAGAATAAGTACCTGTAAATATTTGCTCTAAGTGGTCATTTACTATTTCACTAATATCAAATGAAACACTATTTTCATCACCTAATGGTTTTTTATGTAGTGAATAAGCTGCATAAAGGTCATCACATACTTCAGTTGAATTACTTAATCCGCCGTGAACAACTATATTAATTTGAAAGTAGCTAAGATTAGCACTTGTTTGTTGTGGTGTTCTTATAAAAAATGGGCTTCTTGTTCTTATTATTGTACTCATTCTATTTCTAAATTATCGTTTAAAAACCCTTCTAAAAATTCATCTTCAAATAATGGTAATGCCTCTTCAAATGGTTTTGTGAAAAACATTGTTGCTTTAATTCCTTTACTATATATACTATTTGCTATTATATAACTTAAACTTTGTCGTGTAATAAATCTGCCAGTCTTTTTATCTCTTCCTTGTATATTAGATTTTTTAATCCACTTTTCAAATACTTCTGCTGGTGGTCTTTTAGTAGTGTATTTAAATGGACTTTCTGAGCTTTCTGGATATGTAGATTTTGCACCTTTAACACCTTTATCTAAATACTCTCCATAATCTTCACTAAGAAAAGAAACTTTATCACCTTTTATTCTATATTCTAAACTTCTAGATAATGCATTAGATTTGTTGTGTGTGCCATATCTACCACCTTTTCGTAAATTTTCTCTTGACTTCTTAATTACAAACTCAGCGTATTTCTCTAATGCCTTTTTAAATTCACTCATTAGCAGTAAGTCATTTCATCATTAGTACCACAATCAAAAGTAACTGCCCAACCAGCAAGCATATTATCAAACCGTTCTGTGAATGGTTCACAAGTAGCAGGATTAATTAGTTCAAACTTATCTTTATATAAATCACTCTTTTGCAAAACTCGTATTACTCTTGTTGCTAATGCTAACTGAGTATTTAATATATCTTGCCTGTTGTCGTTGCCTCTATATAAATCTGTTACTTGTTCATTGCTAATATCTACTAAATCCATAAAGAAGATAGTAATGTTAAATGTTACATAGTTGTTGTTTATTGTACTGTTATTAATCATTACGTGAGATAATGGAAACAAGCTCTGCTTCTTTAAATCAATATCAGCTATATCACCAAAAGTTATTTCGTTGTTAAATGGTTCTGCAACAATTACTTCTTTTATTTTATCTATTATATTGTAAAAACTGTTCATACTATTTTTATATATCTTGGAGTGTGTTCACCTAAATCTTGATTAATAAATTCATCTAAGTCATCAATAGCATTATCAAAATCCATATTGTCACGCTGTATTAATAAATCTAAACATATCCAATAATCATATATTGCTTGAACTGGATTGTTAGCTGTGATACCTAAAAACGCTTCTTCAAATCCATCAACTAAAATAATGTGTTCATTTTCAATTAATAAATCGCGTTCTGTTAATTCTTCTAATATATCGTCTTTTGTCATCTTTGATTTCTTTTTAATATTTGTTGTTCTAATTCATATTTATCTTTTTCAAATGCTAAGTGCATTAAACAGGTGTGGAGTTTTGATTTGGTAATTTCATTGTATTTGAGAATGTCTCCATTAGTAAGTCCGTAGATAGATTGATACCAGCCCCATTTAGCAGAGAATCCTGCAGATGCTGAGGAAGCTCTATCTCCTTCTGAGTTGCTAAATAATTCAGGATAGTTTTCTGTAATTCGTTCTTTAAACTGTAAAAAAAAACAAGCGAACCAAAAACAACATCTAAAGTAGTTTCTGACATATCGTATTTATCAGCACTTTCATAATCTTCTATTAAATACTGCTTCTTCTTCTTGTAGGTTATTGGCCTAAATAAAACACCTATTGCTTTATTCATCTGCTCCCAATCTGCAAGGTATGTATCAAGGTCAACATATTCACCAAATGATATATCATCCAGCTTTGGTATAAATCCAAACTCTTTATCATTCATTGTAAACCTATCTATAAACTTAGGTTCGTTATTAAATAGCTTTGTGAGTTCTTCGCAGATGTTGTTTATATCAGTAGCTTTAATTTGTAATACTTGCTTTAGTGGTATATTACAAAATATCTCTACCATCTTCTGCTGTAGAAATGAATCCAGTTCTTTACCATCAGCAATCTTTAACCACTTTTGGTATTGCTTTAAAGTAACTTCATTAAGTGTTTCTGGTATGTTAATAGTTAACTTCATTTATATATAAACGTATTAATTAGTGAATCGTTATATACAAATATAAAAAAAAGTAGGTAACGCTCTTGTGCCGACTACCTACTTTAAACCAAAACATAAATTTTAAATCAAGACTTTACTAAACGTATTTAGAAAGTTATTTTTAAATTATAGTTAAATATAATAAAAATTTTCTTTATATATCTTATCTTTTCTTATCTTATCTAAATGCTTGAGGGTGGCTTAAGCGTGGCTTCAATAAATGTGATATTCTCCTAAACTTGGATTCTGTAATTGGTAACTAACTGCATACCTCAACGCATCAATAGCGTGATTAAAATTATCTACTGGTGTTTGTGATTTCTTTTCTAACCAACAATAGTTATTTAACTCTTTAATTAATTCTGTGCTATCTTCAGTAATTACTAAATCATAATCTTGTAATAAACTAATACCAAATGTAATACTACCTTGCCCTTTGATAGCTGGAACAACATTGCAATCTCTACTTAGTTCAGTTATTAATCTTGGTTCTGCTGAATCACCTACTATTAAATTATCTGCTGCAAACTTTTTATTAAGTTGTAGTATCTCACTTGTAGTTAATTTAGTTTGATAGAAGCATAGTTGTATATAGATAACTTTATTTTCTTTATCTATGCTCGTTTTAACTAATGTGCTTGGGTCATTGCTAAAACCATAATCTTGACCATAAACAACTTTACCTACTTGCTGAAACTCTCCTATGCTCCAATCAGTAAATATAACACCTTCAGCTTTATCAAGCCAAGCACCTTCTATTGTATGCTTGTATCTGTTTGGCCTTCTAACCTTCATTGTTTCAATCTGCTTAATATAGCTTTCTGAAAGGTTATCTAAGTTATCTAAATATGTAGTGTGTATATAGGTAGTATCATCTTTAGTTATATTACTGCCAGCAGCAACACCTCTATCTTCAAACCAACGCTTATAAATGAAATGTTCTTTAGTTGTTGGATTCAATATTAATATAACTCTATTCTCTTGTATTTTATTACGAACAGATAAATCAATTTTATCAAATATATCTTCATCGTTAAGTTCTTCTGCTTCATCCATTACCCAAGTAGTGATACCAGTTAAAGATTTTAGATTAGCAGTCTGGTCACCTGAACTTGTTTTAATACCTCTAAATATTATCTTGCTACCATTGCCTTTATTTATTATTTCATCTTTAGTTATTTTGAATCGGTCAACAACTCCAAGCAGTTCTAACTTTTCTATAAATTCAGGTATAATACTAATGCTGGCTGCTCTTAGCGTGTATCTTGTAAATAGTATTGTGTGTCCAGCTTGATAGGTTAATAGTAATAGTACTGAGTTAACTGCAAATGATTTGCCTGAACCTCTACCACCAGTTACAATAAAGTATCGAGCAAATGATTCATCTAATACTAAATACTTTTTATTGAGCTTTAATCCGTGCAATGATATTTCTAAAATCGTGGTTTACTTCTTCTGAAGTGTGTATATCAACAGAATCTTTCTGCTTGCCATAAATGCTATCTAATACCATATTTAATCCTTGAGCATCACCTTTTTCAATAACCTTTTCTATAACAGCCATAGCCATTCTATATTCATTAGTCATCCATACTTCTTCACCAGTAACAGGATGAATACCTTTTGTTCTAAGCTCTGCTATTTCTTTTAATATTGTGCTTCTATTCTTAGCACCTTTTGGTTTGCCTTTAGGATTACCGCTCTGACCTTTTGTCCATTGGTGTTTTACTATATCTTCTTTTGACATCTGCTGTTGTATTTGTGCTGTATTTCTTTAAAAACATTATTAGCTTTCTTTCAATTGCTTTTGCTTTCTCGTTCATATTCATATTCGTTGTATAATCTCTTCATTGTATCAACTAAACCTTTAACGCAACTACCACAACTGGATGCTTTTTTGTTGGTGTTAAATACTCTATTGTGTATTGTTAATAGTTCTTTTTGTTCTATGTTGTTTACTATGTTTTTATTTAGTGTGAAGAATCCTTTTAAATATATATATTCTTCTTCGTTTAAACATTCTACTTTGTAAGGAAATAATTTATTCAGCTTTTCTTTTCTTGCATCACATCCGCAGTCTTTACCTAACTTATCAAATATCCAATCAGTTGCTTGTTTTATACCTGTAGCTTTTGTTATCTTTTCTACTGTATCGCCTAATCCTTTACTATTCATATTATTTATTTATAATCCACAATACCCAGAATCACAACTATTAAAATCATCATCAAATAATTCTGTTTGTGTTTTCCATTTAATTACATCTTTATACATTACATCACTTCTCCATTTACTTTTACTTGTTTCTTGGTCTGCAAACCATTGCATTTTATTTGGATGTTTATTATGCATTTTCTTTAGTAATAATGGACTTCTCCAATGGCAACCAACACAGTTATTCATATATGCAAATCTTACTGGTTTATTCTTCCAATACTCTTCTATATTGTCTTTGTAAATATTATCATTTATTAATGGAAATTCTGGTTTACAATATCTCATTTCTTGCCAACTATTTCTGCCATCTTTTAATTTACTAAATGTTGCTTTTACTTTTGTGTATCCTTCTTCATCTGTTTTTTCAAGCATTGATATTGCTCTTTTAGTTTCATTAGCTCTATAGCCAAAACGCATTATAACTGGTTCTTTAATTACATCATACATCCAATATAAAACAGGCATTGTTTTTAATTCTGTAGTACAGTATCTTGCAATTTTATTTGGTAGATATTTTTTTTTATCAATTATTAATTTATCAAATGTTTTACCAGTCACCCAATGTATTTTCTGACCTATAAACTGCTCTAAGTCTAATATGGTATTAATAATAATATCATCTTCTAAAGTGCCAATAAACTCAGTTCCTAATTTATCAGATACTAACTGCCTGACCTTTGTATCTGGATACATACAGTTTTTGTCATCAGTTCTAACTAAAGAAAAAACATTATAGTCAGCTTTGTAGTTAGCTGCTATGTAAGCTGATGTTTTACCTCCTGATATACTATTAACTGTTATCATTAATTTTTTTTTTAATTTCTTTAATACAATTGTTTATTGTTCTCCACACAACTACGTGTGATATATTAGTTGCTGCAGATAGTTTTCTAATGCTGTGAAATTTCTTTCTATATAAATTAAATAACTTTCTATCAAACCAGTAAAATTCATTTACTATATCATCAACAACTTTTTCTATATCTACATACTTTGTATTGTCTGCTTCTATAATGTTTTTAAGGTCTTTATCTATTAGTAAATCTTTGTCAACTCTTATAGTGTCAATGAATATATTGTGCATCATCTTATATATAAACGCTTTATTTAAAGAATCGTTATACAGAATATCATTAATTTTTACTTTTTTACTATCAATTTTGCTATGTAAAGCAATATAAAAGTCGTGTAATAAATCTTTTGCTGGTATTTTACTGTTGCTGGTTATTTCCTCAGCCATAGATAGCCAAGTATCTTCATCTCTAACTAAGATGTGTAGTATATTATTTACTTCTGTATTCATCAAGTTCAAGAAGTATATTTACAAAATCATCGTATTTTAAAGCAATGTAATCATTTTCAAAGTTCTTAGTAAATAC
>Ga0208303_1000924_pt1 | contig 11949 bp, 16 predicted proteins | sample CB_VirMetaG_2_FD_184537 | JGI IMG/M metagenome (GOLD analysis project Ga0208303, IMG submission 184537) | Freshwater to marine saline gradient viral communities from Chesapeake Bay - CB_1504_2 Viral MetaG (SPAdes) (version 4) | ecosystem: Environmental > Aquatic > Marine > Coastal | place: USA... | reverse complement strand
CAAGTGCCTAAGCGATTCAGCAAGAGGCTATTAAACAAGCAAATCGAGGTCACACAGATTGACGTTAACAACGAAGAACATTATAAATGGCAACCATGACACCCGAAGAAGCCCAAGATGAGGCAATGATCTACGTTCAAAACGAGCCTAATGTAGGCGCGTTGCAGGAAGCTTATACAGACTCCCTGCGGGACATGGACGAATATATGCGCGATTGCTTGCGCTCCTACAATGAACGCCGCAACCGTTGGCCCGGTAAGTCGCAAGACCTACGCAAGCATGGCGCAAATGCCTTTCCTTGGGAGGGAGCATCCGACATGGAGGTTAACGTCATTGGTGAGCGTATTGACACCTACGTGTCTTTGCTAGACCAAGCCCTTGACCGCAGCCACATCAAGGCGTTTCCTACAAGTCAGGCGAGCATGGCGCGTAGTGCCGTGGTTTCCTCGTTCCTTAAATGGATGCGTAAGTCCTACATTCCAGACTTCCGCAAGCAAATGGAACTTGGTGCTAACTACCTGCTGGAAAAGGGCATGATGATTTCCTATGTGGGTTGGAAGAAAGAACGCCGCACCTACAAGCAGACCGTTACCCTTGCACAGATTCAAGAGGCAATGCCGGAGTTGGCTGACGCCATTATTGGTGGTGACGAGGCATCTGCTGTGGATATGATTTCCGCTGCCTACCCAGAGATGCTGCCTAAGCGGGTAAAACGCGCCGTTAAAGACCTTGCTAAAACTGGTGTTGCCGAGGTAAGCGTGCCGCGTGACAGCGTAGATTGTCCTATTGTCCACTCCTGCGCCCCTGACGGCGAGGTGGTCATGCCATCGTATTGTTACGACCCTCAACGCTCTCCATATATTTTCTGGCGCACCTTCTACACAGCGCAGGAGCTTGAGAAGAAAGTGACCAACGAGGGATGGGACGAGAAGTGGGTTAAGGATGCCATTGCCAAGTTGCGTGGTAAGGATTCCATTTACTACGATGGCGGTGACGGACAGCAGTTCCGCAGCGACCGCACAGGCATGGTAGATGAGAACGACCTAGTCATGGTTGTGTATGCCTACCAGCGTTTGATTGACGAGGAGGATGGCAGCGAGGGTATCTACTGCACCACCTTCCACCCCAACACCGAAGGCTATGCCAAGCATGAACTGCTCAATGGGTATGACGACTACCCCTTTGTGGTGACTCGCCTGAGTAACAATCAGCGCAGGATCTACGAAACGCAGACTTTTAGCGACATCCTTCGTGGGCCGCAAATCCAGATCAAGACCGAGCGTGACAGCCGCATTGACCGCGCTTCTTTGGCTACGCTGCCACCAATGATGCACCCCGCTGGTAGACCTCCAAGCGATTGGGGGCCGGGCCGCAAGATTCCATACCGCCGCCTAGGTGAGTTGCAGTATGCCCCTGTGCCTCCGTATGATCCTGGTTCTGAGCGCATCGAGGCTCAGATGGATATGCAGGCTGACCGCGCCGTTGGTTTGGCTAAGGACGATCCTGCTTCTGGTGTGCGTCAGCAGTTCATTGTGAACAAGTATCTCGACCACGTTAAGGAGGTTCTGAACTTTGCCTGGAAGCTGTTTCAACGCATGGGGCCAGACGAGGTGTTCTTCCAAGTTACTGGCAACCCAAATCCGCAGGTGATGACCAAAGGTGACGCTGATGAGAACTTCAGCCTGATGGTGTCTTTTGACACCAGAGAGAACGATCCAGAAACCGTGAAGTCTAAATCTGAAGCTGCCGCAAGTTTGTTGCAGATTGACCGCAATGGCCGCATGAATACCGACAAGCTGCTTGAGGTTATCCTTGGTGGCATTGATCCGTTCTTGGCAGACCACATCCTTGAGCCTGCCGAAGAAGCTCAGGAGCGCATGATGAAGGACGTGAAGGACGATCTGGTGTCGATTTACTCAGGCATTGAGATGGATGCACGCCCGAATGGAGCGCAGTTGGCTATGCAGATGATCCAGCAATACACCCAGCAGCCTGACGTGATGCAGCGTTTGCAGGATGATGAGTCGTTTGCAGCGCGTTTGCAGAAATACGCACAGCAATACCAGTTCCAGATGCAGCAAGCTCAGAACGCTCAGATTGGCAGAATGGGAACAGCACCGGCACAAATGTCTGGAGCGCAAACAGCACCTTTGCAGGAATGAGCGAAAGACCGTCCATAGGATTATTGTCGGGGTTGTTTCTTCAAAAGAAACGGCCCTACCTTACGGCCAGCCCTTATACACAAGAGCCTACGCTCGGTGGGCTTTTAATGCAGCGTGCGGGGAGAATCCCAGCTTTTGTGTCAGAGGGCAGCGGGTATGACCATAGAACCGCCAACGAGCTTTTAAAAATGTATCCGTTGACACTTCCAAAACCAGACAAGCCGTGGCGCGAGGGAGAGCCTGAGTTTCGAGAAAATGATGGGGCATTTGCATCGTGGGTGTGGCATCATCCGTCAAAGGAGTTTCCAAAAGGTGATTGGGTGATGCACACAAAGAGTCGAGACCCCAGAACTGGGTTGTTATTAAAGGGTAGAAAGCACCCCACGTGGAAAGAGCTTGTTGCCGGAGAAAAAACCGCAGGTTACGAAATTTACAAAAACCCGGAGGATAATCGTTACTATTCACGCCCAATAGACAAACGGAAAACAACAGGAGACAAGTCTCCCAAACAGAAATAGTGCTTGCCCATTGGTGACGATTGTGTAGGTTTGCCCTATGGATAACCAACTCGACTTAGAGACAGCGATCAATGCTTTGTCCCACAGGGACGAATACAAGTATCTCCTGTGGGTTATTGACCAAGAACGCGAGAGATACATTGCTGGTTTGAGCGATGCCAAAGACCCCGATGTGGTGATGAAGTTGTCTGGTCGTATCTCTGCTGCAAACGAATTGCTTGACTTGTTGTCACCACAGGAATAGATTCCTTTCAGAACGTAGTTCTTTCATTGGTTGTGTTGTTGTAAGATCCCCCTGTAAGCGTTAGTCGTGTTCCGCTTGCAGGGGGTTTCTTTTTGTCCGCTTGACAAACCCTTAGTAAATTGCTTAGGTTAATGATATTCGCTACCGCCGAGCGTTAAACGAGCGTCCTAAGATATGCAAGCAACAGAGAACCCTACCGCTGAAGGGGATAAAGACAGCGCAGAAAACCTGACTCAAGACGGACTTATGCAACGTCTGATGCAGGGCAAACAGGAGGAACCAGAAGCCGAAGTCACCGAACAGGTGGAAGCGGAGGAGGAACCCGAAGTCGAGGAATCAACCGAGGAACTGGAAGGTGAGCCGGAAGAATTTGAGGCTGAGGATGAAACCGAAGTGGAAGCGTCAGAAGATGGCGGGGCCGAAGAAGAATCCGAGATAGACCTGCTTAGTCTGTCTGCCGAGGAGATACAGGAGCTTGCCAAGAAAGGTAAAAGTCGCCTGTTAAGTCGAATCGGAGAGCTGACCGCGAGAACCAAAGCCGCTGAAGAAGCGTTGGAGGAGATCAAAGCCAGCAAGCCACAACGGGAAATACCGCTAGAGGAAAACCCATTTAAGGAACTGAAGTCGTTTGACGACATCAGGACTAAGTATGAGGAACTTGAGCAAACCCTGGAGTGGACAGACGACCTGCTTGATGAACACTCAGACTACGCCCTAGATGACATCATCGAAGTGCAAGGCCAAGACTTCACCAAGCGGCAGCTTAAACAGGCAAACAAGATCGCACGGGACGGGATTAACAAATTCCTACCAGCCCACGCGCAACACCTGAAGAAGCTAGAGCAAGTCACGCAAGCTAAGGAATACTGGCAGAGTCAAGCGAAGAAGGAAGTGCCTGAGATTCAGGACGAAGAATCCGAGCTTGGTCAAGCCTACAAAGCCTTGGTGGAAAGCCCCAGCATTAACAAGCTCAACGAGCTAGTTGCAAAGCACGCTCCAGAATTAGGAGTAGACATCGAATACATTCTGGCCCACGCGGTCAGATCCAAGTTTGGCAGTTCAAAACCAAGTGTCCCCAAAGGCGCAGGTAAGAAGTTGAAGGTGAATCCACCCGCTTCCCCTGTTGGAGCTGGAGCGGCGAGACAAGGCAAGGCTGACAAATCCAAGGTAGACGCTGCCTACGCTAGGTTCCAGGAAACTGGCGACCCAAATGACTTTGTTGCTTACCAAGTGGCGAAAGCTACAAACTCCTAACCTACTAAAACAATGCCCATTAGTAATACTTATAGCCCTAGTGCCCCTACCGGCACTACTTCTACTGGTTCGGCGGTAGGCAACCGTGAGGATCTTAGTGATGTCCTTACCATTCTTGCCCCCGAAGAGTCCCCCATCACCTCGCTTTGCGGCAAGGGAACTGCTACCTCAACCTTCCACGAATGGACTGTTGACGAGCTTGCCTCCCCTAACGCAGACGGCATCAACGAAGGTAGCGATGTTACCTCGTTCACCGACAAGTTCGCTGGTCGTGCCCGTCTTGGAAACTACATCCAAAAGTTCCGCCGCGACTACCTCGTGTCTGACCTTCAAGAAGCTGTCAGCTCCGTTGGCCCTGCCAATGTTGCCCAAGCTAAGTCGAAGGCCATGCGCGAACTGAAGCGTGACATTGAGTTTGCAATTTGCTCCAACAACGACCGTCAGGCCGAAGATGGTGTGAACCCCTACAAGCTCCGTGGTCTTGGTGACTGGATTGATGCCGCTGGCCCGTCTGACGTTCCTGCTGCTTACCGCACGCCTTCTGCCTCTATTGAGTCCAGCTCGCTTGGTGAGTCTGACCTGAACGACATCCTTGGCAGCATCTTCACCGAAACTGGTGAGATGGGTAGCCTTACCGCCGTGTGTAACGTGGCTCTCCGCAAGGTGATCGCCAACTTCACTCGCTCGGAAGGAACTACGACCGCCACTCCTTACCAAATCAACGAGGAAGCAGGTTCTAAGAAGATCACTCTTAGTGTCTCCCTGTTCGACTCCGACTTTGGTGTTGTGAAGATCGTCAATGCTAACCCCGTTTGTATGCCCGGTGCATCCACCAACGAAGGTTACATTCTTGATCCGAAGTATATCGGTATCGGAACCCTGATCCCAATGGGCAGCACCGATCTTGAGAACCAAGGTGGTGGTGAGCGCGGTTACGTTGATTGCGCCCTTACCTTGGCTTGCAAGTCGCCCCTCGCCCACGGCAAGGTTGCCTACTAATCCTAACTAGAAAGATCCATTATTATGAGTTCCAAACTGGTTAATAACGAAGCCCTTGAAGATGTTTACATCTACGTGGCTGACTACGCCCACATTGCCGCTAACGCAACTTCCGCTAACCAAGTTACCATCGGGCAAATCCCCGCTGGTGGTGGCGTGAAGCAAGTTGTGGTCTATGAGGCTACTGCACTTGTCGGTGCTTCTGACATCACTCTTGATGTTGGCACTACCGCTGGTGATCCTGACGAGTTCATTGACGCCCTTGACGTTGATGCCATGACTGCACCTGTGTATAACACTGGTGATCTGTTTGAGGCAGCTAACGCAGGTGGTATTGACCTTGTTGGCCTGACCAACACTGCCACTGACATTGTGGCTGAGTGGAACGGCACGGTTGCTTCCCTTACCGCTGGTAAGGTGATTGTTGCCATCACCGTGGTCAACCCAGGCAAGTTCGCCTAATTGAGCTAGAACCTTGGGGTGGGGGTCAGCGATGGCCCTCACCCTATTCTTGCTATGGCAAAAATAATTGAGTCCCAAGAGGCGATGACTGCCGCCGTGATCCGTGAGATCATGACGGGCGAGCAGTTGAAAGACCAGCTTGAGCATCAGCGCGAGGTTAATTCTGCGCGTATTGCTGAGGATTACAAGGGCACGAAGTCCAGAGGTGGGCTTATGCACTTGGCCGAGATCCCGCAGCGTGAGTTCTTTCGTTTGACTCAATGGCTTGGTGACGGTTGGTGGAATGACCGCAACACCTTGCGACACTTACAAAAAACGCATCCACACTTATTTTCTCATAGAGCATGAGTGACATTACTCTGCGGAAGGTGGGCAAGATGTTCACGGAGTCAGCGGTTGACGACAAGTATACCTTTGTTGTTGGCGAGGGTGAGGGTAGCACCGCAGACCGAGACGAGCTGGTTGAGGCACTTGACCTGACTGATGCCGACTTTTCTATTAGTGCATACGAGCGTCATGCCTACATTCCTGCCGTGCGTAATGGCACATCTGGCAATCAACCTACCGCTACCGGTGTTGATACCTTGGCTGGTTTGCAGTTTGCCAATGGCAGCACGAAATACGCGTATGCCACGTGGGAGGTTCCGAGTGACTGGAATGGTAGCGATGTTACCTTTCAAGTCTGCTGGTTCCCTGATTCTGGCTCTCTCAATGGCACAACCGACACGGTGATTTGGGATGTGGACTACCGCTCTATTGCTAATGGTGAGGCCACCAACAACGGCACGATTGAATCTTTGCAGGTGACAGAGAGTAGTGCCATTACCCAATACGTGACATCTAAATCGCAATTTACACTGGATGCAGACGGAGCCAACCAGCCATTATCCATTGGCGACCATGTGCATTTGCGGGTGAGCCGCAACAATGCCGATGCCTTTTCTGGCACGGTGGTAAACACCCATTTTACAGTTGTTTACACTTCGGTCGGTTTGCCGACTAACTAGCTTGTCGTGTTTAAATAAATAGGCTATAACCAATCCCGTGCAGACCAAGAACTACACTACCGACCTTCTGCCGTTAATCAAGGCCATGTGTGGCGTTGAGTTCTCGGCCATCGAAATTCCGCGCATTAAGGCGATGATTAACAGTCGTGCCAAGCGTGCTTACCGGGCATCTGAGTATTGGCCCAGGTTCTTGGTGGTTGGTGAGGAGCGCACCGTGTCAGGTGGCGTGGTTCCCTTTACACAGGCTGGCTTGGATTCGGTGGACACGTTTTTGCAGATCCACAGGACGCAGCCATTCCAGACAGCATCAGCGCAGTTGATTGACTTCTACGTGCAGAATGGTGGTGCTTCCTTGATTGATGGCTCCTTGAATTTGTCCTCTGCGTTTGTGACCTACAAGAAGCAATTAACTGATACTTATGGTGATGGTTCTTCTGGCACAGTGGTTAATGTCCCTGACGAATGGTTTTCATATCTGGCACATGGCACGTATTCTGATTTCTTACGTGCTGAAGGTCAGCAGGAGAAAGCTGCCCTAGCTGATATTGAGGCTAAGGACAAGCTGGACGATGAGCTTATCAGGATTTCCGAGATGAATACCATCAATGCGGTAGCCAACCGTATTCACACTAACTCCAACAGACAGGTTCGCTGGTAATGCAATTAAGTAATTCTCTCACTCCGCGCAGTGTTTCCTCCTCTAATTATTTGCTTAGGCAGTATGGAGGTGCTGCTGCTGCGTATTCGTTGCAGCGTTTGGACACGTCTGTTGAGAACGTGGTTCGTGCGCGTAGGTCAACTGACGATACCGAGGCTGACTTCACGGCACAGGAAGTATCCGGTGGTTCTCTGCGCGAGTTCGCCCTGAACAACGATGCAGACCTGATTCGCTTTGCAGACCAAGCGAGCGCGGCTGACAAGCGTATGTATTTTGATGGGAGCAACGATGAAATCAGGGTTGCTGGCATGACCTCGTCGGCTGACTACTTTGGTGCTTGCACCATTGAGGCTACCATTTTTGTAGAAAATCCATCAGCAACACAGGTTGTCTGGTCACTGGGAAGCGACTGCTACCGAGTGGTTTCCATATCAGGACAGTGGAGGCTCAACGGCGCAACCGACACATCGGTTTTGGTTACATCTGGTTTAATTACTATTGCGGTTGATTATGATGCCGCTGGTCAGGCAACGGAACTTCGCATAGGTGGCGCAACAGCGTGGACTGGCACAGCACCAGCAGGCACAACCCCAACCACCATCTTCTATATTGGAAGTCGCGCATCTGGATTATACTTCAAGGGGTTAATATACGACTTCTCTCTCAGTGGCAGCTCCGTCAAGAACTTCGCATTCAACGGCTACGGCAACACTGACACCGACTGGGAGGATCAAGTAGGCAGCAATGACGGCACAGTAATCGGCTCTCCCGCGCTATTCAGCGGTCAAGGATTTGATGCCTATGTCACCACGCTCTACGACCAGAGCGGTGCATTGGGTCAGCCGTTGAGCAGGTTCGCGCAACACGCTACTGCTGCTGATACACGGATGTATTTTGATGGGTCGAATGACCGAGTTGATACGGGATACAAGGCAGATGCTACTTCTGATTTCTTTGTGGAGGCCACATTCATTATGGATGAGCTTGTTGCCAACCAATCAATTTTAGCTGATGCGGGTTCAGAGAGGCTTGTGCAGCTTTTAATAAACGCTTCTGGGCAGTTGCAAGCAAACGTGTTGAGTTCTGCTGGCATCCAAGTCGTAGCCACTGGATCAACAACCCTTGTTGTCGGACAAGCATACACGGTTCGATTGACCCATGACGTTTCCGAGAGCCGAATGACCATTGAGCTAGATGGGGTGCAGGACGGCACAGGGACATACACAGGAACCTTTAATGCGGCCAACTACAATGCCATCACAGTTGGGGCTTTTCCTAGTGGCATATTGCTGTTTAATGGTTTGATTTACGATGTGAACTTTAACAACGAATCTTCCTACCAAGGCTACGGCAACACCAACGCAGATTGGGAAGATCAAATTGGCAGCAACGATGGCACGGTAAACGGAAGCCCATCCATCTACGAAGGCCGCAACGCTTTGCAAGCCACGGCAGCAAGACAGCCGCAGATTGTTGCTGATGGCGTGGTTGTCACTGACAGCAATGGCAATGCTGCGATGGACTTTGATGGGAGCGATGACTACCTGACCAGCGCAACCGTGTCAGCCATCACTGGCAACATTGACCATGCCATATTCAGCGTATTTGATCGCACATCAACGCAAGCCGAATTTAATGCGGCTGCTTCCATTGGGTTTGGGGCAACTGGCACAGCGGTGGCATCTGTTGTGGGGCAGAACACAACTGGGAACGCTTGGGCTGGTGGTGACGACTTAACCAACCCAGCAGGTGCGGCCATTGCTAACGATAACGTGGTATTGCTATCTAAAACCCACGCCAGCGGAAGCACTACGGGGTATTTGGACGGGTCATCTTTTGGCCCAAGCACCAATACATATAGCCTTGGTGGCGACAATCAATTTTTTGCATTGGGGGGTTACACGTCAACCGCTGGCAACCTTTTGGCTGCAAAAATCACCGAGGCCATATTTTACCTATCCGAAGAATCCTCCAACCGCGCCGCCATCGAAGCCAACATCGCAAGCCGCTACGGAATCACAATATGAACTACTTGATTCTACATCCCGCACCCCCATACGTGCCTCCTGTTCTTGAGGAAGGTGAGGAGCAACCCACGCCACCGACTCAGGCAGAGCTTAACAAGCGGTATGCTCAAGACATTTCAAAGCGCATTTGGGCAGCTAAACACCCGAATCCTCCTGCTGGCACGGTAACCAAGTCCTACGTTAGCCATATTTCGCACGAGGATGGCCGCACAGCCCTCGTAATTACTGGCGAGGCTACCGCTGTCGTAATAGATGGCGAGCCTCTTATAAGCTATTCTGACGCAATGCGCGTTGATCCTGCCGCAGACACCGATTCTCTGGTAGATGCCGTGGGTGATTCCGTCACAGCAGACGAGCGCACCGCCATGAAGGGTATGCTTGAAGCAGCCAAGGGTGGTGCTGCATCCCTGCTTCAGTTCGCCATGACAGTCCCAAGCCTTCAACAACGCCTACGCACCCATGAGCAAATGGTAGCTGACGGCTGGTTCCCAGAACCCCAAATCTAATCCTTTATCTTAAACCATGAATCACGACCACACATTAGCCGCAATTAGAAGTGGCATAACCGGGTTTACTGCATGGGCTTCTACTGTTGGTTTCTCTTGGGTGGTCTTTGATGAGTGGACTAAACGCATATCTATTGTAGTCGGTATCGTGGTTGGTCTGCTCACGATTGTAAGCATTATTCGGAGACTACTTAAATAGGTAGCAACTTCTGTTTCAGTAAGTGATTAAAAAAACCGACATCCCGAATGACACCATTACGTATGCCAAGATGCAAAATGCTGTGGCAGACAACGTGGTCATTGGTAACATACTGGGTGCTGGGAAGGCGTTTCAAGAACTGGCATCCTCTGATGTCTACTCGTTAGTTAGCTCGGACATTACGAGCAACTTGGTGATTGATGAGGACGACATGGCATCGGACTCTGACACCAAGGTTCCTACGCAGCAAAGCGTGAAGGCGTATGTTGAGGGGCTGGTTGCCTGTGTGCTTTTGGATACACAGACTGCGTCCAACTCCGCATCTATTTCGTTCACTGACCTAAGCAGCACATACTCCAAATATGTGGTTGAGTTCTATAACCTAGTAGTGCAGACAGAGAATGACGAGCTGTGCATGAGGATGAGCAGCAATAATGGTTCCTCCTACGATAGTGGTGCTAATGAATACGCATATCTTAACTGGCAAGGTCACTGGACAGGAACCAATCTGGACAGCGGAACCGCAAGCTATGCGCCCATTGTGTATAACCCCACCAACACAGGTGAGGACATCGGTAACGGAACTGGAGAATTGCTGCATGGTAGGCTTGAACTATATAACCCGTCTGCCAATTTATACACATACGCCAAAAGTAATTTTGTTTACCTAGATGAAACCGGAAGTCTTTGCCACGGCGAAAACTCGGTGTTTCGGCGTGCCGCAAGTCAGGTGGACGCCATTCAGTTTTTCTTTACAGCCAGCAATATCACATCAGGCACATTCAAACTATACGGCTACAAATGAAACCTAAGGTTCTATTGTTTAAGGGCAACAGCATGGTCTCAAAGATGATCCGCTGGCAGACCAATGGGAACTATTCTCACGCTGCTATCCAGCTACCAGATGGGCGTATCATTGAGGCGTGGCACAAACCAGCCAAGGTGAGGCTGCGTGAGCCGCTCCAGGACTGGAGTAACGTGGAAGCATTTGATGTGGATGGCATGACCGAAAAGCAATGGGACACAGCGATTGCTTGGGCTGAGAAGCAAATTGGCAAGAAATACGATTTCGGAGGCGTGTTCCGCTTTGTAACCCGCTGGCGCAAACAGCAAGATGAGAAGTGGTTTTGCTCTGAGTTGGTGTATCAGGCCGTTCTTGAGGCAGGAATACCCCTCCTAGCTCGCGTAAGCTCCTCTCAGGTATCACCTACCGTCCTGTCCTTCTCGCCGCTCCTACGGCCATCTGAGGCCCACAAATGAAGCTGACCAAAAGAATTGACCTAGAGATTGGAAAAACGCAGGTTGTCATTGGCCTTGTGGCGGTCACCATCATTGCCTCCACAGCCATATACAAACTACTAGACCGATGAAATTCTTAACTTTAATTAAGGGCTTATTTGCTGGCAATGCCAAAGACCGCACCGAGCCACGCAAGGGCGAGACGTTTGAGCAGTATATTGATCGCCAGGGGATCAGGAACTTTACCGGCTCGGAACTGGCTAGATACTTCCAGAAAAAGCGGATCAACGTGAAGAACGACTATCCGCACCCAGCTTTGTGGCACAGGTTCCTGCCAACGCTAAGGATCGTGGACGACCTGCGTGATGCGCTCGGTTGCCCGGTGAGAATCACCAGCCACTATCGCAGCCCAGACTACAACCATGCGGTTGGGGGAGCCAAACAGAGCCAGCATAAGGAATTTCGAGCGGCTGATGTGCAAGCTGATGGGGCCACGCCGCATGAGGTCTACAAGATTCTTAGGTTGTGGCGCAACCAAGGCAGATTTCAAGGCGGTTTAGGCTTGTATCCTACGTTTGTTCATATAGATACTAGGGGTATCAACGCAGATTGGTAATTATGAGCGCAAAGAAAACTACTAAAAAGGCCGCAAAGCGGAAGGTTGAATTTGGTTG
>Ga0208303_1000923_pt1 | contig 11953 bp, 7 predicted proteins | sample CB_VirMetaG_2_FD_184537 | JGI IMG/M metagenome (GOLD analysis project Ga0208303, IMG submission 184537) | Freshwater to marine saline gradient viral communities from Chesapeake Bay - CB_1504_2 Viral MetaG (SPAdes) (version 4) | ecosystem: Environmental > Aquatic > Marine > Coastal | place: USA... | reverse complement strand
CCGGCAGATACACCCGTATTTGTAATAGTATGAGTTTCTGTCGAAGCATCTACGAAAGTTGAGTTTGTACCGGTAGATATAGCTTGAGCGAGTAGTGATGTATATCTACTGTTAGCAACCGCGAAGAGTAAACTAAACTCAGAAGCTGAAGTAGCCAGATTCACGCCGTCAGAAGCCGTGAAGGTCAGGGTAAATTCTCCTGCGTTCGCTTCAACGATAGAAGGTGTGATAGTAAATACGTTATTCGACTGAGATACAGTCGCAGTAGATCCAAGAGATCCTGCTGTAACCGCATAGTTCCAAGTGATTGGTATTCCTTCGGGGTCATTTGCTTCCAGAGTTACCACAGTTGGAGTTCCATTAATAGCAAGGCCGTAAGAGCTGCTACCGCCTTGAGTAATTGTTGGGGCCGTGTTAATTAAGGCGATATTATACCACCCAGTACCATTCCAGATATACAATCTATTAGTTGAGCTAACATAAGCCTGCGCACCAGTAGTTACGCCAGATAGTGGCAAATCCCCAATGGTGCTATAAACGGTAGTTGCACTTCCTGCACTACCGCCTTTTAAATTAGAATATATTGACATATAAAATTCTCCTTAATATGTACTTTCAAAGTTACGAACGAGTGGGGATGTATCAGAAGTGAAAGGGTTTACTTTATATCCGTGACCAAACATTACTCTGATAATCCCAGCGCCTCCTGGATTATTGCCAGAAGTTGTCGATTTGTTTTGTCCTGCCCCACCGTGCCCATATTTACCGCCTAAGTTCATACCATCCCCTGAATAAATGTTGCTATTTAAAAGACCGTCTCTGCTTCCGTCTTGACCGAGACCACCCGACCCAAGACCATTTGCGGCGACACCATAACCCGCTGTGCCTCTTACTCCTCCAGAACCCCCACCGGAATACGTGACGTAGGTATTAAGGGGGCTACCATTACCGTGGCCACCTGCTCCACCATCACCTCGATAACCAGCCGCACCCCCGCCGCCGCCGCCAATATCGGTATTGTTGCCATACCCCCCGCCATTGCCACCGGTACGCGCTGCAAACACATAGGCTGTTCCCCAATCTAATCCTCTGGCATTTGTAACGAGGTCAGAATAAAATAAAGACGGGCCTCCTGTACCGGGCGAAGTTCTATTAAAGTTAGAGTATCCGGGAAATGCCCTAACTACTATCTCTCCATTTATCCATAATTCCGCACCGCCATAGCGCCCGCTCGCAGAACCAGTCGCAGAGGAAGCTACACCAATTTGAACCACATCACTTGAAGAAACTGATATATCATTTACATATGCAAGACCACCACCGCCTGCACCCGCATTAGCGTTATTATTATTATTTTTAGCATTACCACCCCCGGGCCCTATTGCAATAAGGGACAGTCTGTCAACTCCCACCGGAACGGGAACTGTAAATAAGTAAGGGGTTGGCGAGGTTGCAGTTCCATAATTACCTCTAACTACATACTCAACATTACTAAAACCATTTACGGAGTCTTCATCTCGGGCAGGTATATAAGCAGCAATAGTACCTCTGTTTGTGATACCGCCAGCCGCCGCTCTGGGGGCAGTAACAAATAAATCACCAGTTGCTTTATCTAAAATTAAGGCCGAAGAAGCATCGGCGGTATTAGCGCCCTCATCATGTACGCGGGTTGCTAAAGCGATTGGATGTCTTTTATATAACTTAACCTCTGCATTATCGTGGGTAGCCGTCTCTGCAACTTCTGTATCTTCAACAAAGCTTAAATCTAATCCAGCTTTTCCCTCTAAATCTCTATACTTTCCTCGTACAGATACTATCGCGCCTTCGCTATACTTCCAGTTTTGCTGAAGAAACATAAAAGTAACTTCTCCAGCAGCACCGACAGGATTATCTTTAACTAAAAAATGGTCGGGATAATTACCAAGCATGGCGCCTGAATACGGTATATACCTTTCAATTAGGCTATTGTATTCGTACTTCGTCCAAGAGGACAAGCTATACTTATTACAGCTTATAACAGCATCCGCAAGGTATCCGTCAGCTGCACCCGATCCATCGGGACGACTAAATATGTAAAAAAGATCATCATAAGCTCCGAACTTTAAGGAGTGGGAACCATAATAATCTGCTACCCCGACAATGTTGCCTAAGGCGCGCACCAAAGAAACCTCCCAAGAATAATTCCCACCAGCAAGAGTTTCATTTGTTAAAACAACGAACGAACCTTTTTTATCATCAGCCCCAGTATCTATCTCGTCTGAGAAGAGTACAATATGCTTACCAGAAGGACTTATTTCTACATCGCTGTAGAGGACATCTCGGTCTCCTGTGGTGGGAAGAGCGCCGTTGCTGAAGGTCTGCCTAAGAGTCCATGTAGTTTCTGTGATAGAACTTCTGGTATAGATATTAATTTCTTCGTTGTCTACAAAGCTGCTTCCATCATTATTTGGCTGCCCCCATACCATTACAAGCCCATTGTCGCTAATTTGTAGTGGCATTAGATTTGAATAAAACCAAGAGTAGGTCCACGGCGCAATGGCTTCCAAGGTTTGTGTCTGAGTCCACACGTCATTTATTTTATAAAATACAAACGCCCCGATCTTATCGCCCGTAGTCTTTCCCAAAGCAACAACCATATCATGAAATATCTGAATAGTTCTACCACCTAAGCCACTGGAGGCTATAAAGTCGGTTGCATTTGCTGGCTTTGTAATGGTTGCTTCATATACCGGTGTTTCTATATCCAGCGTGTTATAAATGTGTATAACATTATCAGCGCCAGTTGTGCCATCTTCAACAATCTCTTTTGAAGCTACTGCAAGTTTTCCTTCGTGCGCTGCTGCTGAGTGCCCAAAATATAAATCTGTTCCTGTGCCTAATCCAGCAGGCATCGGAACCATTGACTTATGGACCAATCCATATGAAAAGTCTTGTAGAGCAAAAGTAAGACGAATCAGAGTAGGTGCATTTACTACATTTACTCCGTCTGAGATAGAAATTGTTATCTCAAAACTACCGGAATTCGCAGTATCTGTAGATGGTGTAATAGTAAGTACATTATCTGCCTGTGATATTGTAGCTGTGTTTCCAAGAACTCCATCGGTAATCGCATAACTCCAAGACAAGACTACGCCTTCAGGATCTTGAGCAGCAAGAGTAATTACTGTAGGAGTTCCGTCTACTGCTAATAAGTATCGCCCTTTCGGTCCCGTGACTAAATTTGGGGAAGCATTCGGAGACGTTGCAGTAAATACAAGAATCCATGTCGTGCCATTAAAGCAAAACATTTTATTCGTATCAGTGGTATATGCAAGAGTGCCAGCATCAACGCCTGCTGGAAGGTTTACTGCGCTGGCAACTACTGAGACACCGCTGCCACCACCGCTACCGCCTCCCTCGCTAAGACCAGCTATGAGACTCTGTACGAAAGCGGTGGTTGCAATTCGAGTACTATTTGATGCGTCAACAGGTGTAATAGCTACTGGACTTCCTGTAAATACTGGAGACTCTACAGGAGCTAAACCTAATTCATCCGCGGTTTTATTTATCCACTGATCCGAGTCCAGTACAAGTAGTTCTCCATCTGTTACGTCTGCCTCTAAAGATATGGTTAATGCGTCTCCGGGAGTGCTCGTATTACCATCCCAATAACCTTTTGCTGTATTATACGTGTACGTTGTGCCTCCTGATGAGAAAGTATCTCCATCTGAAGGGCTATTTGGAAAATTTACTTTTGCCATTTTTGTTCCTTATACGCTGGTTAGTAGCCAGCCGTTGGTTGTATTGTAGTATACGAGTTCGAACGCAGCTCTATCTTTAGCTACAGTCATGTCCTCCTCAAGCCCTTGAATTTTATGCCCATTTCTTGCAACAGTGATATTGTTTGTGGAGGCGTTACCTGTCCCATCAATAATACTAACCTTATCCCCAAGCGTTGCCGAAGAGGGTAGTGTAATTGTTAGTGCCGTTGAGGTGTCTAAAATATACGTAGACCCCGCTGTTGCTGTGGTCGCACTTGTAGCCTCTGAAACAATACCACCACCACCTGTAGAAGTGGATACATCCACCCACTGAGAGCTGGAGCCATCATTATAGTATACATAAAGAATAAGTGTTGTAGAGTCTACCCAAAGATTTCCCTCAGTTGGTGGATTGGGCGCTGTGTCGCTAACAGTAATAATAGGATTAATAGTTGCTGATATATTTACCCATTGAAAGCTTGATCCATCATTATAATATATGTAAACATTCAAAGTAGCTGAATTCATCCATAGATCGCCCTCGCTCGGAGAGATTGGGGCAGAATCAGAAACAACAACACTTGCACCACCACCACCAGAAGCTGCACCAGGAATAAACTTAGAATTAGCATTATCCCAAACCAATGTCTGTCCCGCCGTAGGAGCTGCGGTAGTAATATCAACATCGGTTAATTCGTCTATAGAGGTGACATTTGCTCCAGATGGGCCTTGTATACCCTGAGGACCTTGAGGCCCTTGTACGCCTTGAGAGCCGTCAGCTCCGTCTGCACCTGCGGGACCTGTGTCACCGTCAGCACCTGCAGGGCCCGTTGCACCTGTAGCACCTTGAATACCCTGATCTCCCTGGGGTCCTGTAGCGCCAGTAGGGCCTGTTGGACCTTGAATACCTTGGATACCTTGGATACCTTGGTCACCTTGAGTCCCGTCAGCACCTGCTGGACCCGTAGCTCCCGCCAGGCCCGTAGCACCTGTGGCTCCAGTTGCACCAGTCTCACCTTGAATACCTTGATCACCCTGAGGACCTGTGGGACCTTGTATACCTTGTATACCTTGTACGCCATCAGCACCAGTTGGGCCCGCGACGCCTTGAGGACCAGAGGGTCCGGTGACCCCTGTTTCACCCTGCGGGCCTTCTGGGTTTATCACCACCCATTGAGCACTGTCATCGTCCTCATAGTAGGTAAATGTTCTTAAAATTGAAGGGTCAAACCACATATCCCCAGAAGAGGGCGAGGATGGGGCTGTTTCTGAGATTACCAAAGAGGCGTCTTGTCCTTCTGGCCCAGCGGGACCTGTAGCACCTGTAGCTCCAGTCTCTCCTTGAATACCTTGAATACCTTGTGGGCCTTGAGCACCTGTAGTACCATTAGCCCCGTTAGCCCCTTGTGGACCTTGTGGGCCTTGTGAACCCGTTGCACCAGTCTCACCTTGTATACCTGCAGAACCCGATAAATCTACTACAAAAGAATATGCACTACCATTCCATAAATATAGCTTCCCATTCTCTGCGTCTTCAACGTTTCCTGTGCTAATTGAGGCAAACTCTCCACTTACTATATCGGTAGGTTCTGTATCTGCAAGTAGCTCAGCTTCAGATGTATAAGTTTTAGCAATATTAAACCCAAGACCTGTAGCGCCTACTTCTCCCTGAATACCTTGTATGCCTTGAATGCCTTGCTCGCCTTGAGGACCTGTAGCTCCAGTGGGTCCGGTAGGCCCCTGATCGCCAGTAATACCTTGAGCACCTTGAGGGCCTGTGGGACCAATAGCCCCTTGTATACCTTGTATACCCTGTATACCTTGATCACCTTGAGGGCCAGTAGCACCTGTTGATCCGGATAAATCAGCTACGAACGAATAAACAGTACCATTCCATAAGTATAGTTTTGAATTTTCTGAGTTCTCTACGTTGCCGGTATTAATTATTGCGAACTCGCTGGCTAATATATCAGTGGGTTCAGTATCTGCGAGTAGCTCAGCTTCAGAAGTGTAGGTTTTTGCTATATTAAAAGCTAATCCAGTTACTCCTTGAATACCTTGAATACCTTGAATACCTTGAATACCTTGATCACCTTGAGGACCTCTAACATTGCCAGAAGTTAATACAGTGCCGTCATTAAGAGTGATTACTAAAATATCGCCGACTACGGACGCAGAGGCTACACCAGCATTGCCGTCTCCTTGCGGGCCTACTATACCTTGAATACCTTGAATACCTTGAATACCTTGTGGGCCAATATTAGAATATACAAGGCTGCTCCAAGCAGTTACACCGTCACCTATCTTTAGATAGTCGGTATCTAATTCATATCCAAGCTCGCCGTCTGCTAAAACCGGATTTACGGACGTCCAGTTAGCTGCACTGTCTCTTCTTATTTGAATTTGTACTGCCATGTTATGCTCCCCCTCCGTTAAGGGCTATTGTAGAAGTATTCCTAACTGTTGTTGCTGTGCCACCATCTATATTTAAACCACCGCCATTTGCAAGAACAAAAGCGGTTGTTGCTACTTGAGTAGTGTTTGTAGCAGGGGCTGCGGTAGGTGCAGTCGGTATACCTGTAAAATTTGGGCTGTGTAAAGTAGATAGAGATCCAATCTCATTATCTACATATTCTATAGTTGCCTTTGTGGCAAGCGCAGTAGTAACTGTATTAGCAAAATTACTATCGTCTCCTAAAGCTTCTGCCAACTCGTTTAATGTATTTAGCGCACCCGGGGCAGCATCTACAAGATTAGAAATTGCAGTTGATACAAACGCAGTAGTTGCTATTTGAGCAGAGCTAGTGCTCTGAGAAGCAGTCGGTGCAGTTGGTATTCCTGTTAATGCAGCATTATTAAAACTAATTGGAGTAAATGTAAATGTGCCATTTGTATTATCGTAAGCTAAACTGCTGCTCGAAGAAGGAGAAGCTATCTGAACAGATAAATCGCTATATTTTATTTTGCCTACGGATAAAGCATATATATCTATGGTTGAGGTAGAGTACACAAATAAGGTAGAGCTATCTACTGCTACACCTATTTTAGAATTTCCAGACTCTCCCACAGTAGATAAAGTGCTATCAGTATTAATGTAGTACTCTACACCAGGCTCAAGATTACTAAAGCCAGAAGCCCTTCCTGATATTATAATCTCTGCTTCTTGTTCTGCCAGATAACTACCTGTAGCTATACCTATAAACTTAGTTGTATCTATCGAATTGGATGAGCTTATAGTTCCCTCAACATCTAAAACGACAGCATCTCCGAATTGTATATCCGTAGAGGCGATAAAAGATAGAGAAATAGGTACATCATGTGTAGTCTTGCTAAATGCCTTATCTAATGCAGTAGATGCTAGATTCGCAGGAATTACATTTCCTGCATCACCAATTGCAGAGTTAAGTGGTAATACAATACCGCCGACAGTAGATCCTGATATATCAGCTTCTCCGATAGTAACAGTATTTGCACTAAAATATCCGTGATCTACGTATATAGCTGCGAAACGCTTATTAGCAGATCCAAGGCTTGCACCCAAGTCTACTTTTGGTATAATGTCTGCGTCTAATAATCCAAACTCTCTTTGCACCCACTCTGTAGTAGCAAAAAGACCTGTATTATTATTAATTGGAGCAAGGATACCACTAACTCCACCAGTAAACGTGGCCCCCGCTAAAAGGGCCACGGAACTTGTTAAAGTAGAGGAAAGGTTGGCTATATCAGAATTTAGGCCCGTAAAGTTGCTATCCACTTCATTATTTAAAAGTGGAGAGCCTTTACCAGCACGAGTTATAATATTGGCCATAAGTTTGCCTTATTAGATAGTAGCGTCGGCCAATGCAACTGACCAAGTAATTTGAAGGCTATCCTGAGGCGCCTTATTAACAACGTCAAACTTAGTTCGGCATAGCATAGTTTGAGTCTCTGATAAAGGTTGACCGCCAACAAGACCGTCAACTGTACCATTTACATTACCCGGGCCATTGAAAATTCCCGCTTCGGTAACGGGAACAACATTGCTAAGGCCGCCTGGATTGAACTCTTGAAATACTGCAACAAAGACGATTCTATCACCAATCTTCTTTGTTCCCAGATTGCCTTGATAGTCGTTAGAGCCAAAAAGAGCACCTTCGGCTGTCGTACCAGAATCTTGACGAAGCTGATTACTTGCAGAGCTATAAGTACCTTGATAAATTTTATCCAATATACTGTATACTGGACTAGCGCCGCCTGGATCAGTTCGATCAGCACCCATGTCAATACGAAAAGCATCATTCGTGCCTGCAACGCCGGTAGTGGATTCGGTATATAAGGTATTTAAATTTTTGTATGCAGTACTCGCAGCAGCACCAACGGCAGGAGCGGACGGATTCGCTGTAGTGCCTGTGCCAATTGCCATAAAGCGCATCATATTTGGTAAGACATTAGGATTGAGAGGATCATTGACCTCTGTTCCTGCATCCATCATTCGTCCAACAATATGGGCAAGCCCTTGTGCAGTTACCATATTTCTAATGGTCTTATGCTTCTTTACGTTGCCTTCTGGCCCTTTAAGGACAATATTTACGGTTCCTTTTACTTTTAAATCATCAATTTGCATAATTAATCTCCTCAAGATGTAATTGCGTTGCCGACGTAGTCTTCTGCAAAATATGAGTTAGCATAATTTTGCCTAAATATGGAAACAGTAGTGTCGACTGATACTGAATCCGTTGTGAAATCTCTATTATAATCCGCGATGCGGTCAAACTGTGTTGTTGCATTTATTTGCTCCGGGTCTCTATACTCCGGGACTTGATAGGGTTGCCCGAAGATGTTATAATATGTTATTAGCTCATATCTTGCCCCAAACCTTTTCATAGCTCGATTTTGCCGAGTTACGCTAGTAGATGAAGATGTTTTATTTAGTCTTACCCTATTTTCATAACTACGAGATGCTGTACTTGCCGAAGTATTGTAGGGTGCTTTAATTACATACTTCTTGACCAACTCCTCTACGCCCGCTAAACCGATTACACTCGGCTGGCTTGTAGGATTTCCAAACCTATCTAAAAGGTATATTATATTACCAACGGCTGAACCATTGTCAAAAATAGCACCGTTTGGGTCTGTAACAGCGTCGCGATTATACTGAGTATATAAATCATATGCTGCAATATCATATATATCTTTTATCACATACTTTTTAACAACTGAAGCGTCTATATTGGATGTTAGCTTATTATATACAGAGTAGTTTTCATGTGATATAGAAGCTGCTTCGAAACCCATATCAAATGGATGTTTTGTAACATACTTCTTAATTAAATTGTCTATATTTGCTGCATGAAGAAGCTTTTTGTACGGCTTCTTTTGTACTAAACTATTATCTAATGAAAGACGGCTTTTTCCAAGCGTAGAATAGTTTGTGCCATGGAGGGATGTTAGCGTATTAAAATTATCTGATAAAGGCTGACGTATTCCTAAAGCAATACCTATACCCCTCCAATTTATTGTGTTCCTATTTGCACTTATACCTATTCTGGCCAGACCCCTATTGACGCCGCCGTGTCTCGGTTTGGATACTGTAACCCAAGCTCCATCTACCTCAGCGGAGTAGTATGTAACTGGATCTCTAAGAATTTTAATATCTGTAAATTCATCAAATTGAGTCGAGTTATCATTGTAGGTCTGAGCACTTTGACCAGAAGCATGGCTGTTGCTAGAAGTAAAACCCACCCAATTGCTACCTACTTGAGTGATATAACCTATATAACTTGCGCTGGTACTTGCAGGATTATTATAAAAAGCAATTCTATCACCAGGCCTGTAAACATTTCTGCTATCCGTTGAGAGAGTATATGTAGAGCGTATACCTTCTACGCTCGATATAAAGGCTTTGTTGTAAAATTTGTTAAATATGGGATCTCTTACTGTTTGCCCTGCATCATTCACATAGTAAGGCCCGTAGCCTGCGAGTCGTTGGTAAGTTACAGGAAGAGGCTCTGTTAAAGTTGTATTACGTATTTCTAAAGGGAGCTCATCTTGTTTAAATTGTATATCAACATACTTTTTTAATAATTGAGAGTAATAAACTCTGTCTTTCCTAAATTTTAAAGCACCCGCTGCTAAGACTTCCGATTTTACCGACCCCGTAGCGAATTTTTTCAGCTTGGGCATTTTCTTAAATAAGTCAGATACGGCTGCTGATGAAGCCCTCGGCGCCTTAGTTACGTACTTCTTTATAAGCTCGATATGCTCTATAGTGTCTTTATTGTACACTGAATAATTAGTATGTATTGTAACGTCTGTATTTGCTGAAGATACCTTTCTTGCTGTTACATATTTCTTTACTAACTCTGATGCCTCTGTACTACTAAACCGAGGTGCTTTAGTTATATACTTCTTAATAAGCTCGATATGCTCTATAGTGTCTTTATTGTACACTGAATAATTAGTATGTATTGTAACGTCTGTATTTGCTGAAGATACCTTTCTTGCTGTTACATATTTCTTTACTAACTCTGATGCCTCTGTACTACTAAACCGAGGTGCTTTAGTTATATACTTCTTTACAAGCTCACTATGTTCTATACTATCTTTGTTGTAGACTGCGTAATTGGCATACGTCTTTGAAGACATATTTGCTGAAGAAGTCTTTCTTGCTGTTACATATTTTTTTATGAAAGAGCTTACAGAGCTTCGATCACCTAACCGGTCCAAAGATCCCGCCCAGTATCCTGGGACAGCTGGTTGGGGCGTTCTTATTAATACAGCTGTTGCTGTACCGTTTCCGCTGCCTATATTAATAATAGTACTTATTGTAATTCTTGTAGCGCTGTCTACACTTATAACTATAGGAGGATTGAGCCTATTAGTATAAGCAACTTGTCCCTGGCTATAAGATACTCTATCCAGAACATCTCCAACTAAAATACTGGCTGTTGAGCTTAATACTAGAGTATCATTTAAACCGCTACTACTAAGATCATAAGCAAACTCTCCTCCTATTACTCCAGGTACTGCCGGAATGTATACAGGTGTATCTGTAATAAAAGCAAGAGCATTGTATTTTTTAGTAAGGTGACTTATGTTCGTGCGAGATCTTTTAACTTTCGCCTGTCCTGCCCATAAGTCTTCAATAGTCCCTGTAGTATCAAACAGTTTTTTGACTGCAAAAAGATTATCAATCTCTGATAAAAACGAAGCTGTTTGTTCTGCTAAAGTTATACCTTGTCTAAAGTTTATAGCGGTACGCAGACTTAGGTTACTATCCGGTCTCTTCATCTGACCGAAAGCTATCGGATCGTTAGCTACTCCAATTCGATCTTTGGGTACAACAGGTCGTGCAACAATTATGCTTTCAAAAAGTTCTGTGCTATCGAAAAACTTTTTTTCCGGTTGCTTATTAACTCTTTGGGTTGCAAATAGATCATCCGAGAATTTCTTCATCGGCATTAAGAACGCATCTGTTGAAGACCCAAAACTACTATATATATCTGTATGTGATTTGGAACCGAGCAGTACTTTGACTAATCTCGATACGGTAATCGAAGTTGGCATACTGATAGACGCCAAAACGGGGGTGCCCATGCCTACTACAGGAGTAAGGGTATTAACTATAGATGCGGCTGATATAACTACCTTAAAAGACATCTATGTTATTACTCCAATATAATAGCTGCTACCAGTATAGGGTAATTACTCAAGCTACTCTTAGCAATAACAGGATTTTCTGTTATTACAGGCTTATTACTATCATAAACAATTGCACTCACTAAAACTGCTCTCGTACTCTGAAGTTTATGGTCTGATAGACAGTCTGCGTGGTGTCGTCCGCAAAAACAACCTCAACCTCGCCTTCATAGTACCCTGCTGCTGCGGTACTTAAAAAATCACCCATAGCAAAGATTATTCTACCGTCCGTAGGATTTGACGCATCGTTGGCATAGTTAATTGTGGCCGCTAAAGTAGTAGAGCCTTTTATGCGAAGACGCAAGTTAATATCTGCCCCTCCAGCATTAAATGCTAAGCCTGTATCGTCTCTTACAAGAGTAACCTGTAAGTTTGCTACTGCATCTCCCGCGACTAATGAAATCAACTCCATAAAACTGCCTATTCTTTTCCTTTTTGGAACTTGTGGAAATTATTTCCAGATATCGAGAATTATATCCAACTTAACATATGATGTCAAGAACTTTTTTTATTATGGTGCCCACGGAACCCCGATG